>LXOW01148693.1_pt1 | contig 82362 bp, 77 predicted proteins | sample 1368591 | NCBI WGS metagenome assembly LXOW01 (sample SAMN04884650, study PRJNA319009) | bovine gut metagenome | isolation source: Cow rumen | host: Bos taurus | place: Italy: Legnaro (PD) | collected 2014-07-09
GGCTACGCCATCGGCGCGTTCAACGTCAACAACATGGAGATCATCCAGGGCATCACCGAGGCTGCCATCGAACAGCACGCCCCCCTGATCCTGCAGGTGAGCAAGGGCGCCCGGGCCTATGCCAAGCACGTCTACCTCATGAAGCTCATCGAGGCCGCCATCCAGGACGCCGAGCAGACCGCCGGCTTCGATCTTCCCATCGCGGTGCACCTGGACCACGGCGACACCTTCGAGCTCTGCAAGAGCTGCATCGACGGCGGCTTCTCCTCCGTCATGATCGACGGCTCCAGCAAGCCCTACGAGGAGAACGTGGCCCTCACCCGCAAGGTGGTGGAATACGCCCATGACCACGGCGTGGTGGTGGAGGGCGAGCTGGGCACCCTGGCCGGCATCGAGGACGAGGTCAACGTGTCCGCCGAGGATTCCTCCTACACCCGTCCCGAAGAGGTGGAGGAATTCGTCACCCGCACCGGCGTGGACTCCCTGGCCATCGCCATCGGCACCAGCCACGGCGCCTACAAGTTCACCGCCGCCCAGTGCACCCGGGACGCCGAGGGCAAGCTGGTCCCCCCGCCTCTCCGGTTCGACATCCTCAAAGAGGTGGAAAAGCGGCTGCCCGGCTTCCCCATCGTCCTGCACGGCTCCTCCTCCGTGCCCCAGGAGTTCGTCAAGATCATCAACGAGTGCGGCGGCAAGATGCCCGACGCCGTGGGCATCCCCGAGGAGCAGCTGCGGGAAGCTGCCCGGATGGCGGTCTGCAAGATCAACATCGACTCCGACCTGCGCCTTGCCCTCACCGCCTGCATCCGCAAGCACTTCTGCGAGCATCCCGATCACTTCGATCCCAGGCAGTACCTGAAGCCCGGCCGGGAGGCCATCAAGGCCATGGTGACCCACAAGCTCATCAACGTGCTGGGCTGCAACGGCAAAGCGTAACCCTCTCCCCCACTACCTCCCAGCGCAGTCCGCGAAAACGGGCTGCGTTTTTTTCATTTCTTCCCGCAACCGAGAGGCCTCCTTTCCGCTCTATATGGGTGTAAGCGCTTACAGAAAGAGAAGAAAAGATGGATCAATCCTATTTTGATCGAGTCTATGAGACCACATATCGACCTCTGCTCCGGTACGCCATCGTCCACCTCAGCGACCCCACGGACGCGGAGGACGCGGTGCAGAACGTATATCTGGACTTCTGCCGCCGCATCGGGCGTCAAGGCCATCTGGACGTACTGTTCCCCAAGGCGTTCCTGCTGAAGATGCTGAAACGGGAGATCATCGCCCATTACGCCCAGCGGGAGAAGCGGAACCTGCGCCCCCTGGAGGAAGTTCCGGAGGATCGTCTCCGGGACGACGTGATCTTCGAGGACGCTGTGCTGGACCGCGCCCTGGCGGAGGATATCCTGACGGAGGCCAAGAAGCTGCCCCGGGAAACCTACCGCATCTTCGTACTGTACTATGGGTACGAGCTCAGCATCTCAGAGATTGCGAAGGAACTGGGCATGGGCGCCGAAGCTGTCAAGAGCCGCCTGTTTCGGGGACGGAACGCCATCCGGCGATATCTGACAGCGGGCGATGTGGATCGTGAGACAGGGAGGTAAGAACATGAAGGAAACGAAACTGTATCATGCAGCGTTGGAGATGACGCTGCTGGACGGCCGCAACAGGAAGGCGGCGCTGGATAAGCAGATCGCCGTCATGGAGCGGGAGTCGTATGAGGAGCGGTCCTTCCCCTGGCGCAGGCTGGGCATGGCGGCTGCGGCCCTGGTTCTGCTCTTCGGCGCCACGGTCATGGCCATCCCCTCCGCCCGGGCGGAGGTACTGAGCTGGCTGGGCGTCACGCAGCCGTCGGAATATCTGAGCACGGACCCGGATCAGCGTCCGGCCATCGAAGCCCTGGACAACATGATCACCACGGCGAAACCCGAGGATACGCGGGTCCAAGTCAACGAGATAGACCGCACCGATTCTCAGGCTGTGAACAGCGAGGGCGCCCTGAAAGTGGCGCAGCTTCTCCATGAGGACGTGCGGATCACCCTGGGGGACACGCTGTTCGACGGCAACACGGCCTATGTGACGCTGCGCCTTGGGGGGACGACCGGCCTGCTCCTGTTGGACGATTTCACCGGCGGCAGCGCCACCATGGTCCAGGTGGATCCTCAGCGGGTGTACGATCTCTACGAGGGCGGTCCGGGCGAGGAATACCTGTCCGGAAAGCTGCCCCTCTATGAGCGGCCCATGGCGACCCTGATGCTGGAACTCAACGACGGCACCACCATAGGCCAATTCGTACAGAACGTGTCGGAAACGCCGGCGTATACCGCCTATTGGGATAAGCTACTCAACACCTTCGACTTCGAGCATCTCTCCTTCGAGGATATGGCCAGGATCAGCGAGATGAACCGGGCATATCTCGAAAACAACGAGATCGTATCGGTGGTGGAGATATACGTGGTGGGCGAACAGTTGGAGAAGAACAGGGACGCTGACGGCATGGTAAGTGCGAAGGCCCGCTATATCGTGTCCGTATGCGAGGACGACGATCTGCCTGACACGGAGCTTTTGAACGTGGACCTGGGCACGGTGCGGTTCAACGCCACCGGCTATCAGTCCATGGAGACCCGGGCGGCGGAGGCGGACGGCCAGCAGATCGTATGGAAAGGCGATTCCATCGTCACCTACATGGAGCTGGTGGACCCGGAGGATCACGACAAGGAAGCTGCGGATTGGAACACCGCCCTGCAGATGTACACCAACTACCCCGTGTCCCTGGACGGCATGACGCTGGAAGCTCTGCCCGGGGCCCACGCGGACGCTCTGGGCATCTACGATCTGAACGTGAAGATATCCCTGCCCGACAGCATTCAGGGAAACGCACGGGCAGCCTGGAGCGGACTCGCCAATATGTTCCCCATCAGCTTCAACATTCTTATCGACGGGCAGGAGGGCAGTTGGTACGCCGGCGGCTTCGGCCTGACGCCCAACGAAGACGGTACCTTCACCTACAGCATCATCAGCATCCAGGGGCTGGACCTGGAGAAGATCAAGGACATCCACACCGTGACCTTGATCCCCGTGCTGCGGTACGCGATCGGATTCGTAGGGCCCAACGATGCATATGAGGACCTGGCCCCGGAGGTGCGGACGCTGCAGCCCAGGACCGCGGACGGTGCGTGGATGGGCGCAAAGATCAAGACCACAGCCTACCCCGAATACGCCCTTACCTTCACATTGGGATAAGGGCGCGTACATCACAAGAGCCGGGAGCGATCCCGGCTCTTTCTGTTTGCTGTTTTTTAGCTGGCCTTTTGTTCGTGGGCGAGCTCGTTCTCGTCCAGGACGAACTTTTTGCGCAGGACGTACTCCTCCTTCTTCCCGGCGTTGAAGTTCTGCACCGGGCGGAGGTAGCCGACGACGCGGCTCCACACCTCCGTGGGGAGGCCGCACTCCGGGCAGGTGAAGTGCTCGCCGGAGATGTAGCCGTGCTCCTGGCAGACGGAGAAGGTGGGCGTGATGGAGATGTAGGGCATCTTGTATTTGGTGAAGATGGTGCGGATCAGGTCCTTCACCGTCTCCACGTCGTTGATCCGCTCCCCCAGGTACAGGTGCTGGACCGTACCGCCGGTGTACAGGGACTGAAGCTCGTCCTGCAGGTCCATGCACTCGAAGATGTCGTCCGTATAGGTGACGGGCAGCTGGGTGCTGTTGGTGTACTGGGGCTCGTCGTGGCCGCTCTGGATGATGCTCGGGAACTTCTCCTTGTCCAGGCGGGCCAGGCGGTAGCTGGTGCCTTCGGCGGGGGTGGCCTCCAGGTTGTAGCTGTGGCCGGTCTCCTGCTGGAATTCCACCATGAGATCCCGGAGGAAGTGCATGACCTCCAGGGAGAAACTGAGGCCCTCCCTGCTGCCGATGTCCTTGCCCAGGAAGTTCAAACAGGCTTCGTTCATGCCCACCAGGCCGATGGTGTTGAAGTGGTTGTACCAGTATTCCCCGGTCCGCATCTTCACGTTCCGGAGGTAGTGGGCGGAATAGGGGTACAGGCCCCGGTCCGTCTGGTGCTCGATGATCTTCCGCTTGATCTCCAGAGAGACCTTGCCCAGCTCCGCCACCCGGCGCAGACGGGCGAAGAAGTCCTCCTTATTGGTAGCGAGATATCCGATCCGGGGCAGGTTCACGGTGTATACGCCGATGCTGCCCGTCATGGGATTGCTGCCGAAGAGACCGCCGCCCCTCTTGCGAAGCTCCCTCTTGTCGAGCCTCAGCCGGCAGCACATGCTCACCGCGTCCTCGGGGGACAGATCGGAGTTCACATAGTTGGCGAAGTAGGGGATGCCGTACTTGCAGGTGATCTCCATGAAGCTGTTGACCACCGGGCTGTCCCAGTCGAAATCCCTGGTGATGTTGATGGTGGGGATGGGGAACGTGAACACACGGCCCTTGGAATCCCCCTCCAGCATGACGGCGCAGAAGGCCTGGTTGAAGAGGTCCATCTGTTCCTGGAAATCGCCGTAGGTCTTATCCATATACTGGCCGCCGATGATGACGGGCTCCTCCCGGAGGGTCCTGGGCACCTTGATGTCGAAGGTCAGGTTGGAGAAGGGGCACTGGAAGCCTACCCGGGTGGGAACGTTGATGTTGAAGACGAACTCCTGGATGCACTGCTTCACCTGCTCGAAGGTCATGTGGTCGTAGTAGATGAAGGGGGCGCAGTAGGTATCGAAGGAAGACCAGGCCTGGGCGCCGGCGGTCTCGCCCTGGGTGGTGAAGGTGGAGTTGACCACCTGACCGAGGAAGGAGCGAAGGTGCCTGGCGGGGCTCGATTCCACCTTGCCCTCCACGCCGCCGAAGCCGTCCATGAGGAGCTGGCGAAGGTCCCAGCCCGCACAATAGGGGCCGAAAAACCCAAGATCGTGGATATGGGCGTCGCCGGATTCGTGGGCCTTGCGAACGTCCTCGGGATACACTTTGTAGAGCCAGTATTTCTTTGTGAAGGATTCCCGGACGTAGTTATTGAGGCCGTTGACGCTCCTTTGCATGTTGGCGTTTTCCTTGGTGCCCCAGTCCTTGTCGTCCAGGTAATCGGCGAACATGTCGATGGTGGCGCCGATCATAGCGTTGATCTCACGGGTGGCCCGGCGCTTCTCCCGGTAGAGGATGAAAGCTTTGGCGGTTCTGGCGTGACCGTTCTCGATGAGGACCTTCTCCACCGCGTCCTGGATGTCCTCCACCTCGGGGATGGAATCGGTGTAGCGGGCAGAGACCAGCTCCACCACCTGATCGCTCAGGTCCTCCGCGATGGCTTCGTTGGTACCGCCCACGGCCTTGGCCGCCTTCCAGATGGCGTTTTTGATCTTCTCCTGATCGAAGGACTCGATGCGCCCGTCCCGTTTTCTGATCTGTCGAATCATAGGCCCCTCCCCAACTTCCTTGCTGAGGGCAGTATATCCATTGCCACATTTTGTGTCAATGGCCCGAAATGAATACAACATCTGGGAAATGCTTTGGGTATACGGTGAATAAAGCCTGTGGACAAATCAACAGGCGGCCCCCAAAAGGCGAGCCGCCGCGGTTTTGGATATTCACTTTTGGGGATGACTATTCAGTCTCCCCTGCATACGGTCTGAATGGCCCTGAGTATCGATGCAGAATGTTTAAGGAGCGTTCATATTCGCTTCATGGGCCATTCAATTTTCCGTCATGGCTCATTCAACATGTTGTGTACGGCCTGTGAACGGGTCACAAGGGCTGGTCAAGGTCATCCCAAAAGCCGTTCTATCTCCTGTCTCCCCTCGCGATACAAACGGTCCTCGTCGACCCCCAAAAGATGACCGTCTTTTACGGTGAGCTTCCCGTTCACGAACACCAGATCGCAGGGCTTGTGGTAGCCCACGTTGCCGAAGAGGTCCCTGGGGTCCAGCTCCGCGCACAGGAGGTCCGGCTGCTCCTTGCGAATGAGGAAGCAATCCGCCCGCATGCCCTCCTCCATGCGGCCGATGTCTGACCGGCCCAGCAGGGCGGCGCTGCCCCCGGTGGCCAACTTCAAAAGCTCGTACCCCGTGGGAGCCTTCTCGCCCCAGGTCAGGCGGTGCAGGAGGAAGGCGGTGCGCACCTCGTCCATCATGTTGCTGCCGTCGTTGCTGGCGGAGCCGTCCACGGCCAGGCCCAACCTGACGCCCCGAGAAAGCATGTCCGGCACCCTGCAGACGCCGCTGTGGAGCTTCATGTTGGAGTTGGGACAGTGGGCCACGCCGGTGCCCGTTGCGGCCAGCAGATCCAGCTCCTGATCGTTCATATGGATGCCATGGGCGTACCACACGTCGGGCCCCACCCAGCCCAGGGACTCCATATAGGCCACCGGCCGCATGTTGAACCGGGATAGGGTGTAGTTTTCCTCGTCATAGGTCTCCCCCACGTGGGTGTGGAGGCGGACGCCGTAGGCTCTGGCCAGCTTCGCGCTCTCTTTCATCAGGTCCCCGCTGACGGAGAAGGGGGAACAGGGGGCCAGGACCACGTCGTGCATGCTGTCCGTTTCGGGGTGGTGCCAGGTCTCGATGAGCCGCTGGCTGTCGGCCATGATCTCGTCGATAGTCTGGACAACGCTGTCCGGGGGCAGGCCCCCGTCTTTCTTAGAGAGGTCCATGCTGCCCCGTGAGGCCACGAAGCGGATGCCCAACCGGTCCGCCGCTTCCATCTGCCGGGCGATCAGGTCCCCCGCGCCTTGGGGGAAGACGTAGTGGTGGTCGAAGCAGGCGGTGCAGCCGTAGCGCATCAGCTCCCCCATGGCGGCCAGGGAGGAGAGATAGACCGTATCGCCGTTGAGATCCTTCCAGATCTCGTAGAGGGTCTTCAGCCAGTCGAACAGCTCCATGCCCTGGACCTGGACCAAACTTCGGGTGAAGTACTGGTACAGGTGGTGGTGGGTGTTGACGAAGCCGGGATAGAGGATCATGCCCGAGCAGTCGAAGACCTGGTCCGGCGCCGCATCCAGCGCCCCGATCCTCTCGATCATCCCGTCTCTGAACCAAACGTCCACGTTGCGGTACACCCGATCCGCCCCGTCGCAGGAGACCAGGGTATCCACGTTCTTCAACAGCGTGCGCATATTTCCACCTCCGATCCAAGGACAGTATACCATGTTTTCTCCCCCTGGTCATCCATTTTCCCATCTTTCCATAAATAAGGGGGGATATATATTTTTCTCTCTCCGCCGTTTACGGCGGTCCCTTCCATAGAAAAAAGAAAGTCTTTGTCCTTCTCTTTGTCCTTGTCTTTGTCTTTTTCTTTGTCATTGTCTTAGCCATCTTTGCCATCCGAAAAATGACGTAGCCATCCTGGGCCATAGGGTCAATGGCATTTGCCATATTCTCATGGAGAGGCTATACTTGTCATGGCTGCCCCTTTTTTCAGACTTGTCTTCTTTGGCCTCCCTTGCTATAATGAATTAGTTTTGGAGGGAATACCATGATCGAATGCAAGGGCGTCAGATTCCGATACGACAGCGAAGCGCCGGAGGCCTTGAAGGGCATCGACCTTACGATCCCCGACGGCGTCTTTCTGGTGGTGGCGGGCCACAACGGCAGCGGCAAGAGCACCCTGTCGAAGCACATCAACGGCCTGCTGCTGCCCACCGAGGGGCAGGTGCTGGTGAACGGCCTCGACACGCAGAACGAAGGGGACCTGCTGGCCATCCGGCAGCAGGTGGGCATGGTCTTTCAGAATCCCGACAACCAGCTGGTCACCACCATCGTGGAGGAGGACGTGGCCTTCGGACCGGAGAATCTGGGCGTTCCCTCCCCCGAGATCCGCGTCCGGGTGGACGAGGCCCTGAAGAAGGTGGGCATGTCCGCCTACGCCGAAAGCGCCGCCCATCGGCTGTCCGGCGGCCAGAAGCAGCGGATCGCCATCGCGGGGATGCTGGCCATGGAGCCGAAGATCCTGGTCCTGGACGAGGCCACCGCCATGCTGGACCCCAAGGGCCGGGAGGAGCTCCTCGCGACGGTGTACGAGCTGAACCGCAAAAACGGCATGACCGTCGTCATGATAACGCAATACATGGAGGAAGCGGTCATGGCGGATCNNCGACACCCCCACCGCCGTGTTTACCAGGGGCGACCAGCTTCGTGTCCTGGGTCTCGACGTGCCGGAGATCGTGCGCATCCGGGAGGACCTCATCCGGCAGGGCGTCTCCCTCCCCTCCACCGTTTTGACCGACACACAGCTTGCGGAGGCCATATGCCCATCAGTATAGACCATCTTTCCCATACCTACTTCGACGGCACGGCCTCAGTCTCAGCGTTGAAGGACGTGTGCCTCGACATCCGCGAAGGCGAGTTTTTGTCCATCATCGGCCACACCGGCTGCGGCAAGACCACTCTGGTCCAGCATCTCAACGGTCTGCTGCTCCCCAGCTCCGGCCGAGTGCTGGTGGACGGGCTCGATACGGCGGACAAGAAACAGCGCCCCGCCATCCGGGGCCTGGTGGGCATGGTGTTCCAATACCCCGAATACCAGCTCTTCGCCGACACGGTCCGAGAGGACGTGGCTTTCGGGCCCAAGAACATGAAGCTTGACCAGAGCGAGATCGCCCTCCGGGTCAGCGAGGCCATGGCCATGGTGGGTCTCGGTATGGAGGAGTTTGGGTCGAAATCCCCCTTTGAGCTGTCCGGCGGCGAGAAGCGGCGGGCAGCCCTGGCCGGCATATTGGCCATGCGGCCCAAGTACCTGGTGCTGGACGAGCCCATGGCGGGCCTGGATCCCCAGGGGCGGCAGAGCATCCTTGCCATGCTGGAGAAGCTGCGGACGGACACGGGCTGCAGCATCATCATGGTGTCCCATTCCATGGAGGACGTAGCCAGGCATGCGGACCGCATCCTGGTCATGGACCACGGGGAAGCCAAATATCTCGACACGCCGAAGGCCGTCTTTTCCCATAGCGAGGAGCTCTCCGAAATGGGCCTGTCTCTCCCCGCTCCCTGCCGGGTGGCGGCCCTGCTGCGGAAGCTGGGCGTGGACGCTCCGGCGGACGTGTGCACCCGGGAGGACCTGGAAGCGTTCTTATTGGGGAGGCTGAAGGCATGACGGACATCACCCTGGGCCAATTCATCCCCGGCAACTCCTGCATCCACCGCCTGGACCCCCGGACGAAGATCGTGCTGATGCTGGTCTATATCGTCATGGTGTTCCTGGTGAANNCCGCTTGCCTATGTGCTCCTGTGCCTGTGGCTGGGGCAGATCTCCTTCAGCTATTTCGGCAAGGCCATCAAGCCCATCCGCTTCCTGCTGGCGCTCATGTTCCTGCTGAACCTGTTCATCACCCCCGGGGAAAAGGTGCTTCTGAGCTGGAAGTTCATCACCGTCACCGAGGAGGGGCTGCTGCAGGCAATTTACATCTCCCTGCGGCTCGTCCTGCTGGTCACCGGCGCCTCCATCATGACCCTGACCACCTCCCCCATCGCCCTGACGGACGGTCTTGAGCGGATGCTCTCGCCCCTGAAGGCGCTCAAGTTCCCCGCCCATGAGCTTGCCATGATGATGACCATCGCCCTTCGATTCATCCCCACGCTGATGGAGGAGGCGGACAAGATACGCAAGGCCCAGATGGCCCGGGGCGCGGACTTCGAGTCCGGCAACGTCATCGCCCGGGCCAAGGCCATGATCCCCATCCTGATCCCCCTGTTCGTGTCCGCGTTCCGGCGGGCTGACGAGCTCGCTATGGCCATGGAGTCCCGCTGCTACCACGGCGGCGAGGGGCGGACCAAGCTCCACCAGCTGAAGCTGGGCCGGGGGGACCTCGTCGCTTTTCTGGTAACGGCGGCCTTTGTAGCCGTCATTCTGTCGGTCCAGGGGCTTTTCCCGGGGCTCGTGTAAGATGCGGCGCATACGGACCATAATCGCATACGACGGCACGGACTACGTGGGCTGGCAGACCCAAAATAACGGGGTCGCCGTCCAGGAAGTGATCGAGCAGGCCATCTTGGAGGTCACCGGGGAGCGGACCAGCCTCCAGGGCAGCGGCCGCACGGACTCCGGCGTCCACGCCCGGGCCCAGGTGGCCCACTTCGACACGTCCGCCCGCATGGCGGCGGACAAGTTCGCCATCGCCCTCAATACCCACCTGCCGGCGGATATCCGGGTGCTGTACTCGGAGGAGGTGGACCCAGACTTCCACGCCCGCTTCTCCGCCAAGGAAAAGCAGTACCGATACTTCGTCCAGACCGGCCCTCACGCGGATGTGTTTGCCCGGAAGTACGCCCTCCACGCCTATATGCCCCTCGATCTCGAACGTATGAACGAGGCTGCAGCCCTGGTCGTCGGCACCCACGACTTCTCCGCGTTCATGTCCACGGGCCGGGAGGTGGAGACCGCCGTGCGTACCGTCAGCCTGTCCCGGTGGGAGAAGCAGGGCGAATTCCTGGTCTACACCGTCCAGGGGAATGGATTCCTCTACAACATGGTCCGCATCCTGGTGGGCACCATGGTGGGCATGGGCAGCGGCCGCATTCCGGCGGACAGCATGGAGAAGGCTCTCTCCTCCCTCTCTCGGAAGAGCGCCGGTCCCACCGCCCCGGCCCACGGGCTGGTGCTGTGGCGGGTGAAGTACCCCGACTTCGACACGGAGGAGGTGCTGTCCCTTGAATACTGACGAGTACTGGATGCAGGAAGCACTTATGGAGGCCCGGACCGCCCTCAAAGACGACGAGGTGCCCGTAGGGGCCGTTGTGGTGAAGGACGGGGAGATCGTCGCCCGGGCCCACAACCTGTCCCGGCAGGAGAACGATCCTACCCGCCACGCGGAGCTGCTTGCCCTGCAGACAGCCCAGAAGAAGCTGGGCTCTCTGACCGGATGCACCCTGTACGTGACCATGGAGCCCTGCGCCATGTGTGCCGGGGCCATGGTGCTGCTGAAGCTCCCTAAACTGGTGTTCGGCGCTTTCGACCCAAGCTGCGGCTGCACCGGTTCCCGGGTGGACCTGACCGACCACTGGTTCTACCACTCCGTAGAGACCTGGGGCGGTATCCTGGAAGGGGACTCCGCCGCCCTGCTCTCGGAATTCTTTCAAAGAAAGCGTTGATTTTTCACAAACGATACGGTATACTACCCTCTGCCTGGAGACGTATCGAAGCGGTCATAACGGGGCTGACTCGAAATCAGTTGAACAGCGATGTTCCGTGGGTTCGAATCCCACCGTCTCCGCCAAAAAACAAGGTGCCATCCGGCACCTTGTTTTTTGGCATTAGGAGACGGTGGGATTCGAAGCCGCGTCAAGAAAAAGCCGCAGTGCGGCTTTTTTAGCGGCATGGGCAGAATCCCACCCCGGCGTGCGCTCAACCCTCTGGGGGTACGGCGGCCTTTGTTTTTGGCATTAGGAGACGGTGGGATTCGAAGCCGCGAATTGAAAAGGCCGCAGTGCGGCCTTTTCCGCGGCATGGGCAGAATCCCACCCCGGCGGGTACGCAAGCACCTGGGGGGCTTAGTCACCCTCTTGACAATTCATTGTATCCTCCGTATACTGATTTCAACAACCAAAGGAGCACTTCAATCGAGGCATGCGCGACTGATCATTTTTGAACGCAACACAGTATCTATCGACACCGTCCGTGTCGTATCGTATGTGCGCTCAAAAAGATCACGACCGCAGTCTTTTTATATTCTGCTTTTGTGTTTTTGAGCGTGTAAAAACAGGAGGCAGAGATGCTGCAAATACGAAATGTAACTATACGATCACGAAAGGACGACCGCCTGCTCGTCGACGACCTTTCCTTTACGCTGCACAGAGGAGAGCGGGCCGCCCTCATCGGCGAGGAGGGCAACGGCAAATCCACGTTGTTGAAATGGATATACGACCCCGGCATGGTGGAGAACTACGCCGAGGTCAGCGGCCAGCGAGCGGTGGACGGCAAGATGGGCTACCTCCCTCAGGAGCTGCCCAACGAGGAGAAGGCCCTGCCCGTCTGCGCCTATATGGAGCGAGCCTGCGGGTTCTACAGCCTGTCCCCCCGGGATATCGGCGATACCGCCCGACATCTGGGCCTCTCCCCCGCCCTGTTCGAGGAGTTCCGGCCCATGGACACCCTGTCCGGTGGCGAGCGGGTGAAGGTCCAGCTGGCAGCGCTGCTCCTTGGCCGATGCGACATCCTGCTCCTCGACGAGCCCTCCAACGATCTCGATATCGAGACGCTGGAATGGCTGTCCGGCTTTATGCGCGAATTCTCTGGAGCCGTCCTCTACATCTCCCACGACGAGGTCCTTTTGGAGGAGACGGCGGACGTGATACTCCATCTCGAGCAGGTGCGGCGCAAGACCATCTGCCGGTCCACCGTGTCTTCTGAAGGGTATCGAGCCTATATGGATAAACGGGAACGTCAGCTGAGCCACCAGGAGCAGGTGGCCCGGTTCGAAAAGGCGGACTTCCAGAAGAGGAAGGACCGGTATCTGTCCATCTACAACGCTGTGGAACACGCCCAGAACAGCATCACCCGGGGGGACCCCTCCACCGGACGGCTGCTGAAAAAGAAGATGCACGCGGTCAAGTCCATGGGCAGGCGCCTCGACAAGGAGGAGGAAAGCCTGACCCAGGTCCCCGAAGCGGAGTGGGCCATCCTGCCCAAGTGGGAACCGGGCATCGAACTCGGCCGAGGGAAGGTGGTTCTGGACTACGCTTTGGAGGAGCTGCGGGCGGGCGATCGGGTCCTCTCAAAGGACCTGCGGCTGAAGGTGATCGGCCCTGAGAAGATCTGCATCCTGGGACCCAACGGCTGGGGGAAAAGCACCCTGATGGACAGCATCGCCCAAGAGCTGCTCGCCCGCCGGGATATCCGCTGCACCTATATGCCCCAGCGCTACGGCGAAGGGGTCAGCTACGGCATGCGGCCGGAGGAATTCCTGGCCCCCGACGGCGACAAGGTAAGCGTCACCAAGGCCCGGATCTATCTCGGCAGCATGAAGTACACCACCGACGAGATGAGCCACTCCGTCAGCGACCTTAGCGGCGGACAGCGGGCCAAGCTCCTGCTGCTGAAGGCCATCCTGGACAGGAGCAACGTGCTGCTCCTGGACGAGCCCACCCGGAACTTCAGCCCTCTGTCCTGCCCCGCGGTGCGAAAGCTCCTTTCCGAGTTTCCGGGATGCATCATTTCCGTGTCTCACGACCGTAAATATATCCGGGAGGTCACACCCACCCTCTACGCTCTCACGGAGAATGGGCTCAAGCGCATCTACGACATATGAAAAGGAGGCGTCCGCGGGGCGCCTCCTTTTGACTGAATAGAAGCTTACTTGTTGGCCATGCGGTAGATGTTGGCCATGTCCTCCTCATGGAGGACCATGGCGCTGCCCAGCTTCCCGCCGGTGGTGATGGCGCAGTTGCGGGCGAGGCGCGCGATCTCCTCCTCGCTGATCTGCCGGCCCAGCAGCTCCCGAATGGTCACAGGCATGCCGATAGACCGGAAGAAGTCCTCCATGGCGGCGATGCCGGCGAGGGCGGTCTCCTCGTCGGTGTCGGCGGGTTTGACGCCCATGACGTTCACGGCGAACCTGACGAAGCGGTGCAGGCAGTTTTTGTAGACGTACCGTGCCCAGCTGGGCCACACGGCGGTGAGCCCCGCCCCGTGGGTCACGTTGTAGATGGCGCCCAGCTCATGCTCCAAGCGGTGGGAGGCGAAGTCGTTGGCGTCGTTCCCGCAGCCGGTGAGGCCGTTGTGGGACAGGCTGCTGGCCCACATGATCTCCGCCCGGGCCTCGTAGTTCAGGGGGTCCCTGTGCAAGACGGCGGCGTACTCCATGACCGTCCGCAGGAGCCCCTCCGCCAGGGCGTCCGTGATCTCCATCTTGTAGCCGTTGGTGAAGTACCGCTCCATGGTGTGCATGAGGATGTCGGAGCAGCCCGCCGAGGTCTGGTAGTCCGGCAGGGTCAGCGTCAGCTCCGGGTCCATGACGGCGAACTTGGGCCGGCAGAGATCGCTGTTGTAGCCCCGTTTCTTGTCCTCATAGGAGATGACGCTGCTGTCGCTCATTTCGCTGCCGGCGGCGGCGATGGTCAGCACGGCCCCCAGGGGGTAGGACGCTTTGGCCTTGCGGGTGTGGTCGTACAGGTCCTTCACGTCGAACTCCGGCTCGCCGAGAGCATAGGCGATGGCCTTGGAGGAATCGATGACCGAACCGCCGCCCACAGCCAGGATGAAGTCCACCTTGTTGGCCTTGGCGAGCTCGATCCCCTCGTATACCTTGCTGAGCTGCGGGTTGGGCACCACGCCCCCCAGCTCCACGTGGAAGATCCCTTCCTTATCCAACGACGCCTTCACCCGATCGATGAGCCCCGAACGAACGGCGCTGCCGCCGCCGTAGTGGATCAGCACCCGACTGCCGCCGAAGGCGCGGACCAGTTCCCCGGCCTTCTCCTCCGCCTTATGCCCAAAGACGACCTTGGTGGGTGTATACAGTGTAAAATCTCCGTTCATAAATGCCTCCCCTGTTTGATCTATCCACAGTATACAATACAGCGCATCTTTGTGAAAGCTTTTTTTGCCGCAGCCGGCGAAATTGTCTCTGAGGCTGACTTTCTGTTATGCCCGATCAAAATTTTTTGCAAATATGGACTGTACAAACGACAGGGATTCTGGTAATATAACAGCAGACGCATAGGATGTGGCGGTATTTTCTTCTGACGCACTGAAGCTTTCCCATGGATTGTGAGGCCGTACAAGGTCTTTCAATAAACACAAAACAGGAGGAGAATCTGAATGAAACGCGTTTTGGCTATCTTGATGTGCCTACTGATGGTTGTCGCCGTTGTTGGCTGCAAGAAGGAGACCGCCAAGGTCGATGAACCCGCTAAGGTCAAGGTAGGCTTCATCTGCCTGCATGACGAGCAGTCCACCTACGACCTGAACTTCATCAACGCCGCCAAGGCCGCCTGCGAGAAGCTGGGCGTCGAGATGGTCCTGAAGACCGGCATCAACGAGGACAACAGCTGCTACGAGACCGCCGCCGATATGGCCAGCTCCGGCTGCATCGCCGTCTTCGCCGACAGCTTCGGTCACGAGGATTACATGATCCAGGCCGCTAAGGAGTTTCCCAACGTGCAGTTCTGCCACGCCACCGGCACCAAGGCCCACACCGAGAAGCTGGCCAACTACCACAACGCCTTCGCGGCCATCTATGAGGGCCGTTACCTGGCGGGCGTGGCGGCCGGCATGAAGCTCAACGAGATGATCGACGCCGGCAAGTTCAAGGCTGAGGAAGCCAAGATCGGTTACGTCGGTGCCTTCACCTACGCCGAGGTTATCTCCGGTTACACCTCCTTCTTCCTGGGCGTCCGTTCTCAGTGCCCCACCGCCACCATGGAAGTCACCTTCACCGGTTCCTGGTATGATCCCACCGCCGAGAAGGAAGGCGCTCAGAAGCTGATCCAGGGCGGCTGCAAGCTGATCAGCCAGCACGCTGACTCCCTGGGTGCCCCCTCCGCCTGCGAGGAAGCCGGCATCCCCGACGTCTCCTACAACGGCAGCACCAAGGAAGCCGGTCCCAACACCTATCTGGTGTCCTCCCGTATCGATTGGGAGCCCTACTATGAGTACGCCATCACCGCTGCCATGAACGGCAACGCCATCGACACCGACTGGACCGGCACCATCGCCACCGGCTCCGTCAAGCTCACCGAGGTCAATGACGGCGCCGCGGCCGCCGGCACCGAGGAGAAGCTGGCCGAGGTCCAGGCTGCCCTGGAAGCCGGCACCCTCCACGTGTTCGACACCGCCAACTTCACCAAGGACGGCGCTGCCCTGACCTCCTATCTGGCGGACGTGGACACCGACGCGGCGTTCACCCCCGACACCGAGGTCATCACGGACGGCTACTTCCACGAGTCCGAGTACCGCTCCGCTCCCTACTTCGATCTGCAGATCGACGGCATCACGCTGCTGGATGTGAACTTCGGTTAATAATCCACTCTGCGACAGGCTGTCTTCGGACAGCCTGTTTTTCTTTGTGTGGGAGCTAAAAAAGTTTCAGACCCGTCATATTTCCAATTTACAACGGGGGCTCCGTATGCTAAAATATTGTAAAATCGAGTGTAATATTTGCATACAATCGCTCGATGGAAAGGACGTCATGCCTTGGAAGCTGTAAGGAACGCCATCCGTATGGAGGGGATCACGAAGCGATTCGGCAGCGTGGTCGCCAACAACGCCATCAATCTGGAGCTGCATGAGGGCGAGATCCTGTCCCTGCTGGGTGAGAACGGCAGCGGCAAGACCACCCTGATGAATATGCTTTCCGGCATATACTATCCGGATGAGGGCCAGATCTACATCCACGACAAGCCCGTGACCATCTCCTCCCCCAAGGACGCCTTCGACAACGGCATCGGCATGATCCATCAGCACTTCAAGCTGGTGGACGTCTTCACCGCCACGGAGAACATCATCCTGGGCCTCAACGAGGATGGGAAGATGGATCTGAAGGAGGCTGGCAAGCGGATCCGGGAGATCAGCCAGAAATACGGCTTCGAGATCGATCCGGATCAGAAGATCTACGACATGTCCGTCTCCCAGAAGCAGACCGTGGAGATCGTCAAGGTCCTGTACCGCGGCGCGGACATCCTGATCCTGGACGAGCCCACCGCCGTGCTGACGCCCCAGGAGACCGACCGGCTCTTCGCCGTCATGCGCAACATGCAGCAGGACGGCAAGTCCATCATCATCATCACCCACAAGCTCCACGAGGTGCTGGACGTATCCGACCGGGTGGCCATCCTCCGCAAGGGCGAGTACATCGGCGACGTGCTCACCAAGGACGCTGACCAGCAGAGCCTGACGGATATGATGGTGGGCCGGGCAGTAAGCCTGAACATCGACCGACCTCAGCCTGTGGATCCCCAGCCCCGGCTGGAGGTCAAGGGCCTGACCGTCTACGACGAGCTGGGCGTGAAGCGGCTCAGCGACATCACCTTCACCGCCTACAGCGGCGAGATCCTGGGCATCGCCGGCGTGGCCGGCTCCGGACAGCGGGAGCTTTTGGAGGCCATCTCTGGCCTCTACCCCATCGCCCAGGGCTCCGTCATCTACCACAATCCCAAGTCCCACAAGACCGACGATCTGGCCGGAAAGGATCCTCTGGAGATCCAGAAGGCCGGCATCTCCATGGCCTTCGTTCCCGAGGATCGACTTGGCATGGGCCTCGTGGGCTCCATGGGCATGACGGGCAACATGATGCTCCGCTCCTGGCGCAATAAGAAGGGCCTGTTCCTGGACAAGAAGGAGCCAGAGCGGATCGCCAACAACGTTTGGAAGGAGCTGGAGGTGGTTACCCCCAGCATCGACTTCCCCGTCAGGCGCATGTCCGGCGGCAACGTGCAGAAGGTGCTGGTGGGCCGTGAGATCGCTCAGGATCCGGCGGTGCTGATGACGGCCTACGCGGTCCGGGGTCTCGACATCAACACCTCCTATACCATCTACAACCTCCTCACCGCGGAGAAGATGAAGGGCGTGGCCGTCATCTACGTGGGCGAGGACCTGGACGTGCTGCTGGAGCTGTGCGATCGGCTGTTGGTCCTCTGCGGCGGACAGGTGTCCGGCGTGGTGGACGCCCGGACCACCGACAAGCGGCAGGTGGGCGTGCTGATGACCCGTGTGGGAGGAAAGACCAATGAAGAATAAGAAAGCCCTGTTCCATATCGTCAAGCGGGAGGCCCTTCCCTGGTACCAGTCCTGGATGATCCGGGGCGCGGCCATCCTGCTGGCCCTGGTGGTGTGTTCCATCGTGACAGTCATGGTCACTGGCCTCAACCCTCTGGCTCTTTACAAGACCATGTTCTACGGCGCCTTCGGCACCGAGCGGAAGACCTGGGTGCTGTTCCAGAAGCTGGCCATCCTGCTGGGCATCTCCCTGGCCGTGACCCCCGCTTTCAAGATGCGTTTCTGGAACATCGGCGCGGAAGGTCAGGTCATGGCGGGCGGCCTGGCCTGTGCCGCCGTCATGATCACCCTGGGCGAGATCATTCAGTCCAACGCTCTCATGCTCCTCATCATGCTGGTGGTCAGCGTGGCCGTGGGCGCCCTGTGGGGATTCCTGCCCGCTTTCTTCAAGGCCCACTGGAACACCAACGAGACCCTGTTCACCCTGATGATGAACTACATCGCCATCCAGCTGGTCGCCTACTTCATCATCATCTGGGAGGTGCCCAAGGGCTCCGGCAAGATCGGCATGATCAACCAGAACTCCCACATCGGCTGGCTCCCCTATCTGGGCGGCAAGCAGTACGCCATCATCATCATCCTGGTGGCCATCATGACGGTCCTGCTGCACATCTACCTCAAGTACAGCAAGCAGGGCTATGAGATCGCCGTGGTGGGCGAAAGCGAGCGGACCGCCCGGTACGCCGGCATCAAGGTGGAATGGGTCATCATCCGCACCATGATCCTCTCCGGCGCTCTCTGCGGCTTCATGGGCATGCTCCTGGTGGGCGGCACGGACCACACCCTCTCCACGGACCTGGTGGGCGGCCGGGGCTTCACCGCCGTCATGGTCTCCTGGCTCGCCAAGTTCAACCCCATCGTCATGGTGCTGACCAGCTTCCTGCTGGTGTTCATGCAGCTGGGCGCCAAGGAGGTGGCCACCAACTTCTACCTGAACGAATCCTTCTCCGAGATCCTGACGGGCATCATCCTGTTCTTCATCATCGGCTGCGAATTCTTCATCACCTACAAGATCCAGTTCGCCAAGGGCGGTAAGGAGGCATAACGATGTTCAACTTTCTTGTGACCTTTATCCCCCGGGCGATCATGCAGGGCATCCCCCTGCTGTACGGCAGCACCGGCGAGATCCTGACGGAAAAATCCGGCAACCTGAACCTGGGCATTCCCGGCATCATGTACATGGGCGCCATCTCCAGCGTCATCGGCGCGTTCTACTATGAGACCTTCAGCGCCTCCATGAACCCCGTGCTGGGGATCCTGATCCCCCTGGTCTGCTGCCTCATCGGCTCCTTCCTGACGGGCCTTCTCTACTGCTTCCTCACCGTATCCCTCCGGGCCAACCAGAACGTGACCGGCCTTGCCATCACCACCTTCGGCGTAGGATTCGGCAACTTCTTCGGCGGATCGCTGATCAAGCTCAGCAACGCCGAGGTGCCCGCCATCGTGCTGGGCGGCACCAGCGGCTACATCAAGTCCTCCCTGCCCTTCGCGGACAAGTTGGGCTGGTTCGGCCAGGTGTTCCTGTCCTACGGGTTCCTGGCGTATCTCGCCATCATCATTGCCCTGATCGCTTCCTACGTGCTCAAGCGGACCCGTACGGGCCTCCATCTGAGGGCCGTGGGTGAGAGCCCCGCCACGGCGGACGCTGCCGGCATCAACGTCATGAAGTACAAGTACGTGGCCACCTGCATCGGCAGCATGATCGCGGGCCTGGGTGGTCTCTACTACGTGCTGGACTATTCCAACGGCATCTGGTCCCACAACGCCTTCGGCGACAGAGGGTGGCTGGCCATCGCCCTGGTCATTTTCACTATCTGGCGTCCCAGCGTCAGCATCCTGGCCTCCATCCTCTTCGGCGGCCTCTATATCCTCTACCTCTACATCCCCACGGGCACGGAGATGGCCATCAAGGAGATCTACAAGATGCTCCCCTACGTCATCACCCTGCTGGTGCTGATCTTCGTGTCCCTCCGCAAAAAGCGGGAGGATCAGCCGCCCATGTCCCTGGGCCTCCCCTATTTCCGCGAAGAACGGTAGCCTCACGAACGAAAGAGCAGCAGGTTTTCCGCCTGCTGCTTTTTTATTCGCTCTTCAACAAAAAGTGTGGAAGAATACCCCTTCAGTCACCTTCGGTGACANNCTGCGAAGCAGACGGAAGGGGTATACGGGTTTCCACAACTTTTGTTGAAGAACCTTTTTATTTCATTCTCCGTCCTGGATATGGAAACCGTGTTCCCATAGGAACCGGATGGCCAGCTCGGGCCAGTCCGGGACCCCGTCGCTGACCGGCGGCAGATCGTCCCGCCGATACACCAGATCGTCCGCCGTGGCAAGGCCGTGCCGGCCGTCGGCAAATACGTGGAGGGAAAAGGGCACGTCCTTTTCAGCCAGCGCAACGGCCAGACGCATGGTCCCGTCCACGGGTACCGTGCCGTCCGTCCGCGTGTGCCAGAGAAACACCGGCGACATGTCCCGGCGGACCAGCCTGTCCAGGGAGAGCCGGTCCATGAGCGCACGGTCGTCCTCGCAGAGACTGATGAAGCTGTCCATGTGGGTCCTGCCTTGAGCAACGGAAACGGGATAGCACAGCACCAGCGCGTTGGGCTGTATCATGGCTGCCGCCGCGATATCGGCCACCTCCGGGGCATCGAACAGGGTGCCCAGGGTCCCGCACAGATGACCTCCGGCGGAGAACCCCAGGGCAGCGACCTTATCCCCGTCAATGGAGAATTCATCGGCATGGCTGCGGATATACCTCATGGCCAGTGCCGCCTCCCGCAGCGCCACGGGAAAGCGGGACGGCGCGCAGGAATAGTTCAGGATGAAGCAGGAGAATCCCCGGCACAAAAAGCGCATGGCCACCGGCTCCGCTTCCCGCGGCGACACCCACTGATAAGCGCCGCCCGGAAGGATGAGAACAGCCGGAAACCTTCTGTTCGGGTCCACCTTGTGGATGGGCTCCAGGGCATAGACCGCCAGTTGGCCCCCGGCGCCTCGCTCCTTCTGTGGATACAGTTCATACAGATCGACTGTCTCCGTACGGATCATCTTACGCCTCCAACCCTCATTTGGATGTAGTAAGTCTACTTGTTTATACGCCGCGTGTCAATAAAAAAGCGGACCGAAGTCCGCTCCAGCGTCATTCCAGCCAGCCGATGCTCTCTGGAGGCCATATCCGGGCCATCACCTGCCCCATGACCTGGTCCGCCCGGACGCAGCCGATGAGGCTGCTGCGGCTGTCGATACTGGTCTCCCGATGGTCCCCCATGACGAAGAGGCTGTTCTCCGGGACCGTATAGGGGAAGGTAAGATCGCAGGTGCCTACCGCCTTCTCGGACACATAGGGCTCGGCGAGCTGCTTCCCGTTCACGTACACATTCCCGGAATCGTCCATGTTCACCACGTCCCCCGGCAGGCCGATGACGCGCTTGAGGATCAGTCGCCCCTGGGCGTACATGCCGCACATCTCCCCGGTCTCGACGGCCTTTGGCCTGAACAGCACCAGGATGTCCCCGTCCCGCAGCGTAGGCTCCATGCTGCTCCCCGACACCTCCAGAACTGGCAGGAACATGACCAGGATCATAGCGCCGCAGGTGACGGTCAGCAGAAACGACAGCAGAAAGGTGAGAAAAGCGCTGCGACGGCGGGCCCGCTTCCTGAGCTTTCGCCTCTCCCCCGCCACCTGCATAAGGGTGGGGATGGCCTGTCCCCGCTGGGTCTCGAAGATCATGAGGCCTTCCCCTCCACTTCCAGCGCCGCGTCCCGCCGGGCTTCGATGCCGGCGAGGTACAGGGACGCCGTCTCGTCCGCCGCTTCAAAGAGCCCGGAGAGCACCGCCGCCACCTCTGCCAGCGACCCCGCCTCCGCCATCCGCGCCGTGCGATCCTTCAGCTTTGCCCGGGTCTTCTCCAGCTTCCGCTCCAGCTTCTCCTCTCGCCGTTCCAGCTCATAGATGATCTCGATCAGTTCCCGTCTCGAATAGTGGCGACAGTCCTTGCTCCTCATGAAACACCTCCCATCGAAAAAGTTGCATCCCCACTATAGCAACCTGTTCCACGTTCTTAAACGGTGAACTTTTCCCGGCCACTGTCGGTATCCGTCGCAAAAGGATCGCTGAGACCCCGCTCGACAGCATCCCATCTAAGGGCCCACTTTATTAACTTCCTGTGAGTTTTCCGCTGGAGGCTTGCAAAACAGCGGAGATATGATACTATATCCTTAGAGGAAAGGGGGGCGAGTCCATGCGCTTACAGGAGTCCGGAGAGATGTATTTGGAGACCATCCTGATCCTGTCCCAAAGGATGGAGCACGTGCGTTCCCTGGACGTGGCGGAATACATGGGGTTCAGCAAGCCAAGCATCTCCCGTGCCGTGGGCCTCTTGAAGAACGCCGGGTATGTACTGATGGACCAGACCGGATATCTGACACTCACGGATCCCGGACGAGCCATCGCCGAAAAGATCTATGAGCGCCACAACACCCTGTCTCAGTTCCTCATGCGCATCGGCGTGGACGAGAAGACCGCCCAGGAGGACGCCTGCAAGGTGGAACACTACATCAGCGACGTCACCTTCGAGCGGATCAAAGCCTTCGCAGAGCAAAAACAGGCGAAATAAACGCAGCGGCAGCCCATGGGCTGCCGTTTCAGAATAAGGAGACTGTATGGATCGCATCGTCGATTACGTCCGTTGGTACGCGGATCTTCCCTTCGACGTCCTCCCCTTCAACGAGGTGGACAATCTGGTGCTATGCGCCCTGTCCTACTGGAAATTCCCCGATATGGGCTGGGGCAAGAGGAAGTACACCCTGCGGGAATGCTTCGACCGTTTGGCGGGCGGGAAGGTCCAGATGATGACCACCGACAACGACGATACCATGGCCGATTTCGTCCGGTACGCCGCCCAGTCAAAACGGTTCGGCGAGCTGAACGTCAGCGACTACGTGGATGAGTTCTTTCCCGAAGTGCCCATCCAGTTCTCCGCCATCACCTTCCATCTGGACCGATACACGAAATACATCGCCTTCCGCGGCACGGACAGCTCCATCGCCGGCTGGAAGGAAGACTTCATGATCAGCTTCACCAAGACCCGGGCCCAGGAGTTGAGTCTGCAGTACCTGCAGGACCACATGCGCCCCGGCAGGGCCTACTACGTGGGCGGCCACAGCAAGGGGGCAAACCTGGTCCTCTACGCCGCCGCATCGCTGCCGAAGAACAAGCGGTCCCAGCTGAAGCGTCTGTTCGTCAACGACGGTCCCGGCTTCTGCAAGGAGGTCCTGGACCCGGCCCTCATCGACGAGATCGATCCTCTCTGCACCGCCATCCGTCCGGAGTACTGCGTCATCGGCAAGATCTTCGAGCCCCGGATCAGCGACTGCCGCATCGTGAAAAGCACCCAGAAGACGGCCATGCAGCATTCCATCTTCTCCTGGGGCATCGAGGCGGGGAGCCTGGCCCTGGCGGAAAAGTATGCTCCCCAGAGCCTGGCCATCCAGGCGTATTTTGAAAGCTGGATGGAGAACGTGTCCACCGAGGAGCGCCGCAGCTTCACGGACAGCATCTTCGATCCCCTCATGGCGGACGGTTCCGTCACCCTGGCCGACGTTATGGAGAAGTGGCCCGCATCCATCGAGAACGTGATCGTCTCCATGCTGAAGGCGGACCCCGCCGCCAGGGATACGCTGCGGAAGCTCCCCGAGACCGCCATTCGGGAGGAGCGGAAAGTAGCTGATACAATGACCGTGCTGGTGAAGAACGAGATCGCCCACCAGCCCTACATCCTGGACGCCGCCATCGCCCTCGCAGGCGTGCTGCTGCTCCTGCTGCCGGCCCACTTTTTCAATCTGGTCATGGGAGCCGTTCTGTTCCTGCTGTTCGCCGTAGAGGTGACGCTGACGGTGCAGCGGCTCATGCGCAACAAATGGAACGCTAAGAAGGAGCGGACCCGGATCACCCTGTGCATCGTCCTGCTGGTGGTCTTCCTGCTGATCCTGGTGAAGGAGCAGGCCCTGTTCGTCCTCAGCTCCGCCCTCTTCGGCGGCGCGCTGCTGTACTACGCCTACTACACCGCGGCTAAACTGAAACAGGACCGCAAGCGCAGCATCTTCTTCTGGCTGCATCTCGGGGAGGCTGTGGCCTTCGCCCTCTGCGGCCTGCTCATCCTGGTGGCCCCCCAATGGGCCATCCGCTGGTACGCCATCAGCGTGGGCGTCATCCTGATACTGGACGCCGCCGCCCACGCCACCATCCGCCTGCTGAATGTGAAGAACGAGAAGTGAACCATCCACCCACAGGAGGGCCCTATGAAGATCACGTTTATCGGAGCGACCCATGAGGTGACCGGCAGCTGCACCCTGCTGGAGAACGACGGCAAATACTACCTGGTGGACAAGGGCATGGAGCAGGGCGTGGACCTGTTCGAGAACGTGCCCCTGCCTGTAGCGCCGGAAGAGGTCAGCGCCGTGTTCGTCACCCACGCCCACATCGACCATACGGGCATGCTGCCCAAGCTCTATCGAGACGGGTATCGGGGGCCGGTCTACGCCACCTCCGCCACCTGCAGCCTGTGCCGGATCATGCTGCTGGACTCCGCCCACATCCAGGAGTCCGAGGCCGAGTGGCGGAACCGGAAGGCCACCCGGGCCGGGGACGAGATCGTGGAGCCCCTCTATACGGCGGAGGACGTACACGGACTCATGCCCCAGTTCCGGCCCTGCACCTATGACGAGATCATCGACGTCAACGAGGATATACGGATACGGTTCACTGACATCGGCCACCTTCTGGGGTCCGCCTGCATCGAGATCTGGCTGCGGGAGCGGGAAGCCACGAAGAAGATCGTCTTCAGCGGCGACGTGGGAAACACGGACCAGCCCATCATCCGGGACCCCCAAACGGTGGCGGAAGCGGACTATCTGGTCATCGAATCCACCTACGGGGACCGGCTCCACGAGCCCAACGAAGGCGTGGACCCCGTGGCCGACTTCGCCGCCTACATGCAAAAAACGCTGGACGGCGGCGGCAACCTGGTGATCCCCGCCTTCGCCGTGGGGCGCACCCAGGAGCTGCTGTACGGCATACGGGAGATCAAGGACAAGGGCCTGGTCCACGGCCACGACGACGCCCCGGTGTTTTTGGACAGTCCCCTGGCCCAGGAGGCCACGGCCATCTTCCGGGACGTGGACGAATCCTATCTGGACGAGGAGGCGCTGGAGATCATCCACCGGGGCGAGAACCCGGTGTGGTTCGACGGTCTGGAGCTCAGCGTGACCACCGAGGATTCCGTGGCCATCAACACAGACCCCCGGCCCAAGGTCATCATCTCCGCCAGCGGCATGTGCGACGCCGGCCGCATCCGGCATCATCTCAAGCACAACCTGTGGGACCCCAAGAACACCATCCTCTTCGTGGGCTACCAGACCGTGGGCACGCTGAGCCATTCCCTCCTCCACGGAGCCAAGCAGGTGAAGCTCTTCGGGGAGACCATCGCCGTCAACGCCCAGATCTGCTCCCTCCACGGCACCAGCGGCCACGCCGACCAGCAGGGGCTGTTGAACTGGGTCAAGGGGTTCACCGCCTGCCCCGGCACCATCTTCGTGAACCACGGGGACGAAGGCGCCTGCGAGACCTTCGCGGAGCTCCTCAGGACCACCTTCCCCGGCACGGAGGTCATCGCCCCCTACTCCGGCACGGAGTACGACCTGAAGGAGGGGAAGCTCGCCTTCGCGGCGGAGGGGAAGCGCATCGCCAAACAGAAGCAGGTCCGGCTGAACCCGCTGTACGAGTCGCTGAAGGCTGTGGCCCGGAAGCTGATGGATCTCATCGAGGGAATGAGCGGCCGCAGCAACCATGAGCTGAAGGCCATCGCACGGGAGATATCCGCCATCATCGACGAACACAAGCTGTGATGCGGAACGCAACAGAAAACGACGGAGGATCGCTCCGTCGTTTTTACTTCTGTGTCTTATTCGTTTTGGTACAGGAGCTGGTATCGCTCCTCGCCCACGATCTCGTAGACCCCTTCCACGTCTTCGTCCATCCTGTCGAGGCATGGTCCCTCAGCCCGGTAGACCACGCAGGTGCCGCAGGAGGAGCTGAGCTTTCGGAACACAGGCATCATGCGGGCGTCCACTCCCGATCCCTTTAGGTTGCGGTGGGTCATCAAGGCCGCGAGATGGGTATGGAAGGTGGCTACGAAGTCCTTCATTTCGTGAGTTCCATCCGATAGTCGTCCCCGTCACGGGTGACGGTCACCTTGAACCCGGAGGCATTGGCGAAGCGGGTCACGTTCTCCACACAAACCTGCTCGTCCACCAGCACCGTCAGGCTCTTCGGGTTTTCAGCTTTCACAGCCCGCTGCACCATGACCACCGGGATGGGGCAGGAATAACCACGCGCGTCTACCATAGCAATATCCTCCTTCTGGGGCCCTCAGGCCTGCTTTTTTGCCCCTTTGGGCAGATTGATAAGGGAAATGGCCAGCAGCACCAGGAAGCCGCACAGGACAACGATCTTGCCCGTCATGGAGATGCCGCCCATCACGCCGTTGGCGTCCGGGTTGCCGGCCATGCCGAAGTTGTGGGAGATGGCCGCACCAGCGATCATGCCGAAGACGGTGACGGCGGAGTCGCCGTTGCCCTCCCCCGCCAGGATCAGCTGACGGAGCGGGCAGCCGCCCAGTAGCACGGAACCCCAGCCGGCGAGGACCATGCCCAGGAAGTTCCAGAGGTGGCTGCTGTGAGCCACGGGCTGGTTCGCAAAGCCCAGCTTGAAGGCGGTGAGCTTGCCCCATCCGAACCCGCCGAAGATCAGCTTGCCAAGGATGGTGACGATGAGGATGGCCAGGAACCCGTAGAGGAGCTTGAAGTCCTTGAACAGCATAGCGTCACGGATGCCGCCCACCATGCAGAGCCGGGACCGCTGAGCAAGGGCGCCCACCAGGAGGGCGATGATGAGGGCGATGAAGAAGGGCGCCCGCATGGAGCCGGGGCCTTCGGTGCTGGTCTTGAAGAGGGCCGGGAAGATCACGAAGGCAAGGCCCACCACGATCAGAAAGGCCGGCAGAGCCACGCCCTCGGTGGTGCCCATGGTGTAGGTCCGCTTCAGGGAGAAGCCCCGCTTGACGAACTGAGCGCCGATGAAGATGCCCAGGGTAAAGCCGATGAGGGCCGTCAGAGCGTTGAGGTCGCCGCCGCCCAGGCGCAAGACCATGCGGAGCGGGCAGCCCAGGAACGCGAGAGCCCCGATCATCACCAGCGCCCCCAGCAGGAAACGGGTAGCCGGCGAAGAACCGCCCTTGGCACGGAACTCGCCCTTGACCATGGCCATGATCATAGCGCCCAGCACCAGGCCGATGATCTCCGGCCGGATATACTGGACCTTGGCCGCCGAGTGGAGACCAAGACCGCCCGCCATATCCCGCTCGAAGCAGGCGATGCAGAAGCCCATGTTGGCGGGATTGCCCAGGGCGCTGAGGATCAGCGCGGCGACGCCCACGGCCACGCCGGCCAGGACCACCGTCCAATTCACTTTTTTCATATGTACCTCCTTGTACCGATCCCTCGGCTTTCTGTCCCCAATTATAGAGAATCCACCGACAAAAATCGAATGGGAAAAACCTATGGATCGACTCCCCGTATCGGTTATTCCGATAAAAGAATAGCGCCAGTCTGGGACCGAACGTGCTGGATGAAGCGAAGCTCTGTGGAGGTCAGCAACGCATCCCGGAGCCAGACCACGTAGAGCTTTCGTTCCTCCGTTTTTGGGGGGAAAGGAAAGGCCAGGAGCTTGCCCGCCTTCACCTCCGCGGACACGGCCAGATCCGAGATCAGGGACACGCCCATGCCCTCCGCCACGCTGATCTTGATGGTCTCGGGGTTGTCCATACGAGCTACGACGTTGGGGGCCGGTACGCCCAGCTTCTGCAGGAAGGCGTCGGCAGCGTGCTGGGTGCCGGAGGTCTCCTCCCGGGCGATCATGGGCAGGTCCAGCAGGTCCCGGGCCGTCTTTCCCTGTGCCTGCATGGCTCGGAATGCTTCGCTGTTCTCCGTGATCAGCACTAAATGATCCCGGGCGATCTCCTGAAAGATCAATGACCGGTCGCTGTTCTTATAGCCGGTAAGTCCGATGCGGACCTCCCCCTTTTTGAGGCAGTCCAGGATGTGCTCGCTGTCACCCCGCCGCAGGATGTATCTGACCTGGGGATGCTTTTTTATAAAACCAGACAGGAGCTTGGGCAGCAGATATTGGGCGGGGACCGTAGAGGTGCCGATGCGCAAGGGCTCCCCCTCCTCCGCACTGCGGTGCTCCTGCAGAGCCTCCACCTGGCCCAGGATATCCTTGGCCTCGGAGTAGACACGCTTACCCTCCTCGGTCAGGATCGCTTTCTTTCGCGCCCCTCGTTCGATGAGGCAGGCGTTCAGCACCTCCTCCAGGGTACGGATGTGCATGCTGACCGTGGATTGGGTCAGGTGCAGTTCCTCCGCTGCCTTGGTGAAGCTGCAGTATTCCGCCGTGGCCACGAAGACCTCCAGCTGTCGGATGCTGATGTCCAGCATGTGCTCTCCTTTCGCCATGGGAAAAATCTATGTGACTTTTCCGCCCGGCCGTGCTATCCTTATGCCATGAAGACCATCTATCTTGACAACGCCGCCACGTCCTTCCCGAAGCCAGCAGGGGTAGCTGAGGCCATGGCCCGCTATATAAATGAAGTTGGCGCGCCTCTCAATCGCTCCGTCTATGAGAGCGCCCAGGAGGCGGAGCTCACCACCCTATCCCTGCGGGAACGGCTGAAAAGCTTTTTCCGCTTCCCGGAGAGGGCCACCCACGTGATCCTGACCCCGGGGAACACCTACGGTCTGAACTTCCTCCTCAAGGGATATCTTCGGCCGGGGGACCACGTGATCGTCAGCAGCATGGAGCACAACGCCGTCATGCGGCCCCTGCTGCAGCTCCCGGAGGTCAGCTTCGACCGGGTCCAGGCGAACAGCCAGGGATTCATCGACCCAGACGACATACGCGCTCTCATCCGCCCGAATACGAAACTGATCCTCATGGCTCACGGATCTAACGTGTCGGGGGCTGTACAGGACGCCGAAGCCATTGGACGGATCGCGGCTCAATACGGCGTCCCCTTCGCTTTGGACGGGGCGCAGACAGCGGGCCACTTCCCCGTGGACTTCCAAAAGTATCAGCTCAGCGCCCTGTCCGTTCCGGGCCACAAGGGGCTGTTGGGCCCCTCCGGCATCGGCGCTCTGCTGATCACCGATGAAATGGCAAAGAAACTGACGCCCCTGGTGGCCGGGGGCACCGGCAGCGCTTCCGACAGCGAATACTTGCCCGCTGCCCTGCCGGATCGGTTCGAATCCGGCACCATGAACCTGCCCGGCATCTACGGCTGGGAGGCGGCCCTGGCTTTCCTCAATGAAAAGGGCATAGACGCTCTGCGATCCCATGAGATGGCATTGACTCAGCGGTTTTTGGAGGGTCTCCGGGACATTCCCCGTGTGCGTCTCTGCGGGCCTGCTTCCTCTGAAAATCGGGTGGGCGTCTTTTCCCTGGACTTCCTGGACCGGGACAACGCCGCCGTAACGTACAAATTGGAGCAGCGCTTCGGCATCCTGGTCCGCTGCGGCCTCCACTGCGCGCCATCCGCCCACAGGACCTTGGGCACCTTCCCAAAGGGCACGGTCCGCTTCTCCCTGGGCTACGCCAACACAGAGGCGGACGTGGGCGCCGCCCTCGCCGCCATTCGGGCGCTCGTTTGATCAGCGGAGGAAGATCCGCTTCCCGCCCTCATATGCCTGCACCGTTCCTATGCGCTGGGCGCTGGGGACGGTGTTTTTCAGTTCCTCGAACATCCTATCTGCATCCTGAGGGTCGCAGGCGATCAGCAGCCCCCCTGAGGTCTGTGGGTCGAACAGCATATCCTGGACGCACAGCTCGATGCCCGTGAGCTCTACGGCTTTCTCCGCGAAGGTCCTGTTCCGGTAGGCCCCGGCGGGGATCAGGCCGAATCGGGCCAGTTCCCTGGCCTCAGGGATCAGATCCAAAGCATTCGTGTCGATGACAGCCTGTACGTCGCTGCCCTCCATCATCTCGAAGGCGTGACCCATGAGGCCGAAGCCCGTCACGTCTGTGCAGGCGTGGACATGGTACTTCACCATCACGTCTCGGGCGGCGCGGTTCAGTGTGGTCATGAGCTCGAACATGCGCCTCTCCCCCGCCTCGCTGACCATGTCCGCCTTAGCCGCCGTGCTGAGGATACCGATGCCAAGGGGCTTGGTGAGGAAAAGCACGTCGCCGGGTCTCGCTCCGGAGTTGGTCAGCACCCGGTCGGGATGGACGAAGCCGGTGACGGCCAGGCCATACTTGGGCTCGTCGTCGTGGATGCTGTGGCCGCCGGTGATCAGGGCCCCCGCCTCGTAGACCTTGTCGTAGCCGCCCCGGAGGATGTCGTGGACCGCTTCCATGGGCATCTTCTCCGGCACCGCCATGATGTTCAGGCAGAGCTTCGGCTCGCCCCCCATGGCGTACACGTCGGACAGGGCGTTGGTGGCCGCGATCTGGCCGAAGAGATAGGGATCGTCGGCGATGGGCGGGAAGAAGTCCACGGTCTGGACCAGGGCAAGGTCCTCGGATACCTTGTACACCGATGCGTCGTCGCTATGGTCGAACCCCACCAGCAGGTTGGGATCGGAATGGACCTTGATGTCCTTCAATAGCTGTGCCAGCACTCCTGCCCCCACCTTGGCCCCACAGCCTGCGCATTTACTGAGTTTGGTCAGTTTTACCGTTTCCCGTTCCATATCTTACCCTCTATTATCGGTCATATCGATAGTATAACACAGACGATATCATCTGTAAACCTTACGTATCGTCATATTCTTCCATCGTTATTCTGCGAATAAATGCGCAACGGTATGGTGTGATCGGCTTTGGCCCGTCACGCTGAGTTCACATTGTTCACAGGAATGAGCGCTCCCATTATAGGTTAAGTTAAACTTCGGCCTGTATAGTGGGCCTATCAAAACAAGGAGCCGACCCCTATGGAGACCACCTACATTTTCAAGCGGATAGAACGCAAGTACCTCCTGGACGAGGTCACCAAGAAGCGGCTGCTGCAGCGTACAAGGGACGATCTGTTCCTGGACAAATACGGCAAAAGCACCATCTGCAGCCTGTACCTGGACACGCCGGACCATCGGATCATCCGCAGCTCTATCGACGCGGGTGCCTACAAAGAAAAGCTGCGGCTCAGGAGCTACGGCACGCCTCGGGAGGATTCCACCGTGTATCTGGAGCTGAAAAAGAAATACCAGGGCGTTGTCTATAAGCGCCGGGTGAGCCTGCCTCTCTCTGAGGCAAGGAGGTATCTGGCCGGCGGTCCACGGCCTGATGACAGCCAGATCTGGCGGGAGATCGATTACGCCATGGGCTTCTACGGCTGGCCGAAACCGGCTATGGTGGTGTCCTACGAGCGGGAGGCCTACACCTGGGCGGCGGATCCCACCTTCCGCGTCACATTCGACAGCGCGCCCCGGGCCCGAGACACGGCTTTGCTCCTGGAACGGGGCTCCGCAGGAATGCCGCTATTGCCCATGGGGCTGGAGCTGATGGAGGTAAAGAGCTCGGATGCCATGCCCCTGGCCTTCACGAGGGTGCTCAATGAGCTGGGCATCCTCCCCACCTCCTTCTCCAAATACGGTACTGCGTATCTCAATTCTCTCAAAGAGACCAGGGACCCCAAGGCGTCCCCCATGAAAGGAGCGATGCAATATGTCAGCAATCTTTGATTCCATCCTGTCCGGCGGGTTTTCCGTTGGTTTGTTCCTCCTTTGCCTCGGCATGGCCGGACTGTGCGGTCTCATCGCGTCCCTCATCATGTCCAGATCGGGCGAGGCCAGCAAGGGGTTTTTGATCTCCCTGGTGGTTCTGCCCATGGTGGTGTGCACCGTGATCCTCATGGTCAACGGGAGCGTCGGCACCGGCATTGCCGTGGCCGGGGCCTTCTCCCTGGTCCGGTTCCGGTCCGTGGCCGGCAAAGCGAAGGACATCTCCGCCATCTTTCTGGTCATGACCGCGGGCCTCGCCTGCGCAGCGGGATACGTCATCATCGCCCTGCTCTTTACCCTGGTGGTGAGCCTGGTTATCCTTTTCCTGTCCCGGATGAGCTTCGGTCAAAAGGAGGTCTACGAGCTCCACATAACCGTCCCCGAGACGCTGCAGTTCGCCGGCGCCTTCGACGACCTCTTTGCCCGGTACACCCACAACCACAAACTCATTAAGACCCGGACCTCCAACATGGGGAGCCTGTATAAACTCTCCTACGACGTGGAGCTGAAGGATCCGGCGGCGTCCCAGTCCTTCATCGACGAGCTCCGCTGCCGGAACGGGAATCTGGAGATCCTGCTCTCGGAGAAGATGGAAGGGGCCGACGCCTTGTGATGGGAAAGGAGCGACTATGAAACGAAGCAAACGGATATTGAGTCTCGCCTGGGCCCTGCTGCTGTTCGGCTTCACGGTCTACGCGGGGCTGGACACCTTCGTGATAGAGCATTCCTACGCCGTGGTCGAGGAAACGACTGCCGCTGCTCAGATGACGGAGACCGCCCAGGCCACGCAAACGGTGGTAGAGATCGCCTCCGGTGTCGGCGCGGTGCAGACCGGGAATACCCTTGCCACGCCCACTGCCACAGCCGCTGTCGTCTCCACGGAGAGCAGCTATTCCGACGGCAACGTGTCCATCACCATCTCAGAGATCCGGGCCTATGGTTCCACGGTATACGTGGCAGACGTGGTCCTCGCCTCCCCCGAATATCTGCAGACCGCTTTCGCCAACAGCGTCTACGGCAGGAACGTGACCGCCAAGACCAGCGCCATCGCGGCAGATGCGGACGCCATCCTGGCCATCAACGGGGATTATTACGGGGCCCGTCAATCCGGCTACGTCATACGGAACGGGGTGCTCTACCGCAGCACGGCCAGCCGAAACGCCGAGGACCTGGTGATCTATAGGGACGGCAGCTTCGGCATCGTCAACGAATCCGAGATCAGCGCCCAGGAGCTCCTGGACAGCGGTGCCTGGAACGTGCTCTCCTTCGGTCCCGCCCTGCTGATCGATGGGGAGATCGCCGTGGACGAGGGGGACGAAGTGGGCCGGGCTATGGCCAGCAACCCCCGGACCGCCATCGGCGTCGTGGATGAGCTCCACTATCTCTTCGTAGTGTCCGACGGCCGGACCAGCGAAAGCGAAGGGCTGTCCCTTCGGGAGCTGGCGGAGGTCCTGCAGGAGCTGGGGGCCAGCACTGCCTACAATCTGGACGGCGGCGGGTCCTCCACCATGGTCTTCCAGGGCCAGGTGGTCAACAACCCCACCTCCAATGGGAAGCGCATCACAGAAAGGAGCGTGAGCGACATTGTCTGCATCACCTGTTAAATCGGCTCAAAGCGCCTGTGTCCGTATGGCGCTGCGGTATTTGCTCATCAGCCTGTTCTGCGCCTTGTTCGGCGCAGTCTATGAGGTGTTCAGCCACGGGGTCTACGCCTGCGGCATGCTGTACGCCTTCGCCATCCCCCTGGCAGGAGGCGTCCTCCCCGCCCTGCTGTTCGCAAGAATGGGCCTGCCCCTGCCCTCCTGCGGACCGCAGCTTTTATGGCATTTCGGCATCTCTGCCCTGACGGTCGGCAGCCTGTTCTCCGGCGCCCTGGAGATCTACGGGACCGCCAGTTCGCTGACGGTCGTGTACTGGCTGGCCGGGGGCGCGTGCCTGCTGCTGGCGGTGCTGACGGCGGTGTTCTTGCCGGCAAATGCTGCGGAAAAGCCGGTTGCGAACCTGTAGTTCATCCTGTATACTGGTACAAACGAACGGGAGGCACTGGGAATGGATCATCAAGGCACCCAACGATTGGAGACGAGACGCCTCATCCTTCGGCCCTTTGTCCCGGAGGACGAGGCGCCCATGTATCGGAACTGGGCCAGCGACCCGTTGGTGACCCGATATCTGACCTGGCCCGCCCACCAGAGCCCCGCCGTCACCCGCATGGTGATCGAAAAGTGGATAGAGAGCTACGCGCAGCCCAGCTACTACCAGTGGGCCATAGAGCTCAAGTCCATCGGGGAGCCCATCGGCAGCATCAGCGGCGTCAAGATCGACGAAGCCACCCGCACCGTGGAGGTGGGGTACTGCATCGGCCGCCCCTGGTGGGGCCATGGTCTGGTGGCGGAAGCGGTCCGAGCGCTCATGGCGTTCTTCTTCGAGGAGGTTGTCGTGGACCGCGTCATCGCCTGCCATCACCCCGACAACCCCAATTCCGGCCGGGTCATGCAGAAATGTGGCATGACCTTTGAAGGTGCACGGCCCCGGGAAGGATATGACGTGGAGCTAAGTTGGTATGGGATCAGCAGAGAACAGTATTTGAAAGGAAAAATGTAGGGACTCGATTCGCGCCTGCGGGCTTGGTCGGGGTTCGGCTCTGGGCAATGACGGGCAAAGCCCGGCTTTGCTCTCCACATGGGGCTTCATTCACTGCCGAACCCTTCGAGTCCCCACATGCCCACCGATAAAAAAACGCCACCCGAAAGGGTGGGTCTCTTTGGTGGGGATGTAGGGACTCGATTCGCGCCTGCGGGCTTGGTCGGGGTTCGGCTCTGGGCAATGACGGGCAAAGCCCGGCTTTGCTCTCCACATGGGGCTTCATTCACTGCCGAACCCTTCGAGTCCCTACATCCCTCAAACCATAAAAAAGCCACCCTTGTGGGTGGCTTTTTTGGTGGGGATGTAGGGACTCGAACCCTAGACCTCTGCGATGTGAACACAGCGCTCTAACCTGCTGAGCTACATCCCCACGCGCAAGGATGATTATACAGCATCGTCCTACGTTTTGCAAGTCCTTTTTTTAAATTGATCACCACTTGTTTCTGCATCGTTCCTGTGGTATCCTATGCGTTGCGAAAGGCAGGTGTATATGTTGAAAATTAACGAAGTGAAACAGATCCTGAAGGATACGGCCTATCCCCATACCGCCGCCAGCCCTGAGGAGGCGAAGGTCCTCGGCTATCTGCAGGAACGGTGCAGCCGCATCGGGCTCACCACCCGGGTGGAGGGGTTCTCCATCCCCCGGTCCATCATCCGCTCCGCCTCCCTCACCGTGGACGGCAAGTCCTATCCCTGCAAGGCCTATATCTGCTGCGGCAGCGGCAAGGCGGAAGGGCCTTTATACTATCTGAGGAGCCAGGACGATCTGTCGTTCTCCCTGTGCAAGGGCCATATCGTCATCACGGACCAGCCCTTGAAGATGTGGTTGTATCAGGACATGCTGGCGAACGGAGCCCTTGGGTTTATCACCTTCACGGGCCGGTACAGCTGCCCCGATCGGGACATCGACCAGAAGACCCTGCGGCCCGTCACCCATCTGGGCAAAAAGATGCTGGGCGTAAACATCAACGTGAAGGACGCCATGGACATCATCGCCCGGGACGGCCAGTATGCCTGTATCGAGATCGACCAGGAGGAGTATGAGGCGGACGTTCATAACCTGATCGCCGAGCTGCCCGGGGAGATCGACGAGTGGATCGTGCTGACGGCCCACTACGATTCAACGCCGCTGTCCTGCGGCAGCTACGACAACATGACCGGCTCCATCGGGATCCTGGGCGTGGCGGAACAGTTCGTGAAGGCACCCCACAGGCGGGGTCTTCGGTTCATTTGGTGCGGCGGCGAAGAGCTGGGGCTGCTGGGCTCCAAATACTATTGCGCTACCCATGAAGCCGACCTTGAAAAGGTGGTTCTGAACATCAACCTGGATATGATCGGCAGTATCATGGGTAAGTTCATCGCCTGCTGCTCGGCTGAGGACCGGCTGGTCTCCTTCCTCGAATATACGGCGGACGAAATGGGCTTCCCCGTCGCCGCCCGCAGCGGCGTCTATTCCAGCGACTCCACCCCCTTCGCCGACAAGGGCGTGCCCAGCCTGTCCTTCGCCCGTCTGGCGCCTCAGACCGCCGGGTCCATCCACGAGCGGTACGACACCCCGGCCATCGTCTCCCCCCGGCAGGTGGTGACAGATACGGAGTTCATCGCGTACTTCACGGGCCGCATGGCCAACGCCTTCCGCTGCCCGGTGAAGCGGGAGATCCCCGACAGCGTCAAGGAGAAGCTGGACGTGTACCTCAACCGGAAGCGTCCCCCGCAGTCCCGGGAGTAAAGAAAACAGCATGGAAAAACGGACGGGTGCACCGTCCGTTTTTTGTGTGCAATGAGGGTTTACTCCTCCGTGTTCTCCTCCACGTACTGAGGGCGGGGAGCCCGTTTCTGCTTTTTATCCTTCTTGCCGTAGAAGATCTTCCAGGTGCAGACCAGGAACAGGACGCCAAGGATCAAAGCGAGGCCGGCGATGATGATATCGAGATACTGGGTCATCAGGATCTGGTCGCTGAGGAAGTGGAGCATGGGGTTGAAGCGGTCCAATATATAGAATACGATGTACACCACCGCGCAGACGATGGCGGCGTTGGCGATGATGGTGGACGCGATCCGGAGCCAGCGAGGCAAAGCCTTTTTCTTTTTCATGGTGTCAATTCTCCTTTACTGCTTCAGCGATATACACGACGTCGCCGGTGTCCCGGTCGTTCTGTCCATAGTTCTTGCCATTGAAATACATGCCGGATGAAGCGCCGCCGTCCATGTTGTAGGCCGCCTTCATGCCCATGTCGGCGCACAGCGCTGACAGCTCCTCGAAGGTCATGCCTCTGTCCTTGTCGCGGCCGTCCACCACGAAGAAGCAGTAGTGGCCCGGCTCATAGTAGCCCACCACCGTGCGGGGGTTTTGCTTGCCAAGGCTGGAGTTGAACTTGGTCTTGGCCGCCCCCGACTGATCAAGGAGCTGTGGCCCGAAGTACCAGATCTGCTGGGGATCCCTGGCCAAGATAGCGTCGGTGTCGATCTTGTCCTTCTTGTAGTCTATGGTCTCCATGGTGCCGTCGGCGTACAGGATGCACAGGTCGCTGGATATGGTCTTGTTGTGCTGGATCTCCACGCCGTTGCGGATGAACCAGCCATGGCGGCCGATGTAGTTGATGAACAGGTCCGTGTTCACGCCCAGGATAGCGTTGTTCTCCTGGCAGAACTGCTTCACCCGCTTGGTGTCCTTGGTACGGGACACGTAGGCGGTCCTGAGGCAGTTGAGGTCCTGGATATAGATGTCCGCCACGGTGTAGGTCACGTAGGTGCCGTAGGACCCCTTCTTGTCCGCGATGTCGCTGCCGCAGACGGGGCAGGTCCCGGGCTTCTCGGCGGTGTGGCTGCACTTGCTGCACACGTAGCCAGACCGGGAAGAAAGCTCTATGGCGACGTTCTCGCTGCGGTACTCGGTGTCGTTGGAGACGACGCCGGCGGTGGAGAACTTCTCGGCGAACTTGCCCTTGAGCAGGCCGGAGGGTTCCGGTGTGGGTTCAGAGGTGGGTTCCGGAGTATCGGTGGGGACCGGCGTGTCGGTGGCCTGGACCGCGGCGTTGTCGGAAGCCTTGGGCTCCACAGGCGCGTCGGTGGGCTTGGGGACCTCGGTGGGTTCTGGCGTGGGGGCCTCCGTGTGCTTGGGCGAAGCCGTGGCTTCCACGCTGAGTTCAGCCGGAGTCTGCTGGGGGAACTCGATCTCCACTGGCTTCCAGGGGAAGAAGCGGAACACCTGGGCGGCGATGAGATAGGCCATCACGCAGAAGCCGCACACGTCCAGGATGACCATGCGCAATATACGTTTTTTATCGGTCGTTTTCATTGTTTACTGTCCTTCACGAATACGAATGTACGCTGGAGCACGAAGCTCATGGGATAGACGATCAGCTGCACGATGGCGTAGGCGATCCATTCGGGGATGCCGCAGATTACCGTGAACAGGTACAGCAGCCCATAGTGGCATCCGAAGATGAACAGGGCCAGGACCACGTACCGGAGGAAGCTGGTCCGGTTGGCCGCCTCGAACACCATGTGCTTGTTGAGGTAATAGTTGAGCACAGAGCTCAGCACCCTTGACACGGCGGTGGCGAAGAAGATAGAGGAAGCCTGCCTCCAGCTCTTGGTGAGCCATATCAGCAGCAGGAAGAGGACGTACTCGAAGAGAAAGCTCAAAATGGAGGAGCTGACGAACATCAGGATCATTTTATAGATCCGCCAGCCGTCCCGAAGGGCCCTGAAATGGGAGGAGGCGTTGTCCTCAATGTACACGGTCTCTATGGGCACCTCCACGATGGGGATCATCTCTCGGCAGCAGAAGAGGAGCTGACTGATTTCGTACTCGTACCTATCCCCTTTGAGCGACAGCATCCGAGGTATGTTTTCCCGGGAAAAGGCTCGAAGGCCCGTCTGGGTGTCGTACACCTTTACGCCCGTGGAGATGGCGAACACGAATCGGGTGATGGCGTTACCCGCCCGGCTCTTGAAGGGGACCTTGCCCGTGAAGCGGCGGGAGCCGGTCACCAGGGCGTCCCGATGGGCGCGGAAGGCCTCCGCCACCCGCAGCACGTCGTCCGGGAGGTGCTGCCCGTCGGCGTCCACGGTGATGACGCCCTCCTCGTCGGGGCAGTTGTCGTACACGTATTGAAAGGCCGTCTTCATGGCGGCGCCCTTTCCCCGGTTCACCTCATGGTGAAGGACCGTGACCTGGGCCTTTTGGGCCAGGGCTGCAAACAAAGGCTGGCAGTCCTCACGGCTGCCGTCGTCCACGATCACGATGGGAAAGTCGGTCCTGGAAATCAGCGCATCCACCACACCAGTCAGCTTTTCGTCCGGCTGGTAGGCGGGTATAACGATCGTCATATGGTCAAGTCTCTCCTAAAAACTTTCCTCATTATACCATAGCGTTGGAAAAAAGAAAGAGGAAATAATCGGAACATGTCACAGATTTGTAAACTGTTTGTAATATCAGGGCGGTATCGGTAGAAAGACGGGCTCTTCCAGTATATGATAGCCACAAGAGAAAAGGAGACCATCCATGGACAAAGATTCCAATAAAAACAAGCGCATACGGACCTGGGCCCTTCTGTCCGCCGTCGCCATCCTGGCCATCGCCCTGGGGGTGCTGCTGGGCGGGAAGATCTCCGGCGTGCTGTTCTCAGGGCAGGATCTATTCACAAAGGAGGATCCAGCGGCCCAGGCTACGCTCCCTACGGCCCGCGTCACGGAGGTCCCGATCCAGCTTCCTTCCGCCAACGCCACTTCGCAGCAGTCCCCCGTGCCCCCCTCTACGAAGGAAGCCGCCGCCACCCCCCTCGCCACGGCTGACGCCTACGAGGAGCTGGAGAAGGTGGCTGACACCGGCATGATGAACGGCATCGTCAACATCATGTTCATCGGCGTGGACTATGAGGCGGCCCGCATTGACAAGAATTGGGCCGGCAAGGGCGGCAACTCCTTCCACTCCGACGTGATGATCGTCTGCGCCGTGAACTTCAACGAGAACCGGGTGGATCTCATCTCCCTGCCCCGGGACACCTACGCCAACATCCCCGGCGTCAAGGGCACGTACAAGCTGAACGCCGCCCTGAACTGCGGCACGGACGGCACCAACTACGGCCTGTTCTGCGAGCACGGCGAGGGCTTTGAGAAGGTCTGCGAGGCGGCGGAGTGGATGCTGGGCGGCATCGACGTGGACTACTACTACGCCGTGACCATGGAGTCCGTGAAGCAGATCGTGGACATCGTGGGCGGCGTCTGGTACAACCTGGAGGGCGATTTCGACAACGGCGGCCGGTACTATAAGGCTGGGTTCCAGTACATGGACGGTCAGGCGTGCCTCGATTACATGCGGGTCCGCAAGGGCGGTCACGGAAACCTGCCCGAGGGGGACAGCAACCGGGTGAACCGCCAGAAGAGCATGATGGTGGCCATCTTCAAGAAGATGAAGGAGGAGAACATGGTGCTGAAGGTGCCGGAGCTTTTGGCCGCCTTCGACGGGGCCCTGTTCACCAACTGCACCCCGGAACAGACCGCGGCCCTTGCCCTGTTCGGCTACAAGCTGGACCCGGAGAACATCGGCGCCTACTCTATGGCGGGCGAAGGCGGCACCCTGTTCCACTGGAACTTCGTCTTCACCAAGCAGTCGGATCGGGTGAAGCTGATCAAGCAGATCTACGGGGTGGATGTGAGCACCTATCCCAAATACTCCCTGGCCTACGGTCGATACACCTGGTGCAAGATGCTGCAGGACCAGTACATGGATATCTGCGATCCGCTGAAGAGTTACGTGCAGAAGCTTATCGACGAAGACGACAAGCTGGCCGCTCAGGCCGCCACGCCCAAGCCTCCGGAGGATAGTCCTCAAGACACCGCCCCGCCGGAGAGCACGGACCCGCCGGAAAGCGGAAGCGCCAGCACTACGGCCACCCAGACCGCGCCTCCCGATCCTGCGCCCGCGGATCCTGCGCCCGCGGATGCATCGTCGTCCTCCGGCACGACGCCCGACGAGCCCCCGCCCGCCGAACAGGGAGCCTCGGCTAACAGCGATATCGCCTACGTCCGTTTCCTGCAGGCTGAGACCGAAACGCGCAAGTATTCCGACGCCCAGCGGGCTCTGTTCGAGGAGTACAAGGCGGCCCTGAAACAGCTGAAGAGCCTGTACAGCAGCGCGGACAAGGAGGCCAAAAAGGCCGCCAACCGCAAGAGCAACTCCCTGAACAGCGTGTCCAGCGAGCTGCTGAACCAGATGATCAAGGTGCAGGACCTGGCCGTGGCCGTGGCCAACTCCTTCAACTACACCAAGGTGAAGAACATCAGCAAGACCTGTTACCCCAACCAGACCTATTCCAACTCCCCCTGGGCCCTGGATTACATGGAGGACAAGAAATACAACGAGGTCCGGGTCAACTTCAACTGATGCAGAAAGACCGTCCGAAGCTGGATCGGACGGTCTTTTTCTATGCTTTTTGTTTTGTTTACTCGAACAGCTCCGCCGCCCGGGCCATGTGGACGGCGGACTCGATATGCTGGGGGCAGACACTGAGGCACTGGCCGCAGTTCACGCAGGCGGAAGCGAGGCTCCCGTTCCGGGTGCGGTAGGCATAGCTCCGGCGGGCGGCGTGCAGGGAGCCGAAGCGGGCGTAGTCGTTCAGAACGTCCAGGATCTCCGGGATATCGATCTGAACGGGGCAGCCCTCCACGCAGTACTTACAGCCGGTGCAGGGGATGGTCCCGGCGGAGCGCAGCATGTCAGCAGCCTTTGCAAGAAGGGCCTGCTCTGCTTCGGACAGGGGCTGCATGGTGTTGAACAGGGCCGTGTTTTGTTGGAGCTGCTCCAACGTGGACATGCCGGAGAGGACCATGGCCACCCCCGGCAGCCCCGCTGCGAACCGCAGGGCCCAGGCGGGCAGGGACGCCGCGGGATCGGCCTCCCGCAGCAGGGGGGCGCAGGCCGCCTTTTCGGAGGCAAGGCTGCCGCCGCGGATGGGCTCCATGACGATGACGGGCTTGCCGTGCTTTTGGGCTACCTCATAGCAGCGGCGGGACTGGACGTCAGTGTCCTCCCAATCCGCGTAGTTGATCTGAAGCTGCACGAATTCCGCCTCTGGAAGCTCGGTGAGGATGCTGTCCAGCACCTCTGGGCTGTCGTGGAAGGAGAAGCCGAGACGCCGGATGCGGCCCCGCTCCTTCTCCTGCAGCAGATATTCCCAGACCTTGCAGGCCCGGACCGTGTTCATACGTTCCGCACTCATGGCGTGCAGGAGGTAGAAGTCAAAATAGCCGGCGCCGGTCCTGTCCAGCTGCTCCTCGAAGGTGGCCGGAACGTCCTCCGGGGCGTTGATGCGGAAGATGGGCATCTTGTCAGCCAGAAGAAAGCTTTCACGAGGATGACGCTCCACAAGAGCGCTTTTGACCGTTCTCTCGGAGAAGCCCATGTGGTAGGGGTAGGCCGTGTCGAAGTAGGTGAACCCCTGCTCCAGGAAATGGTCCACCATATGGTTGACCTGCTCGAGATCGATCCGGTCGTCTTTGCCGTCCAGGACCGGCAGCCGCATAAGGCCGAAGCCCAGTTTTTTAGTAGATACCGGAAGAAAAGCCATAGGAAGCCTCCGTTTTTTTGTTTTGATTGTACAAAAAAAGGCCGTTAACGTCAAGAACTGAACGGTTACCTCTTGAAAAGTCGAAAAACTGTGATATCATATGCTATCATGCTTTTTTGAGGTCACTATGATCTACGTCCTGATCGCTCTGATCCTGCTGCTCGTCCTCGTCCTGTCCGCCAGCTTCTACGCTTTCGAGCGGGGCAGCACCCGCCGTGACCGGACGGAGCTTTTTCAGGCCAGCACCGTGGTCCCCTCCGGCCGATACAAGTATCGGGACAGGATGCAGGTCGGCGTGGACTGGTACGACGCCCAGCCCAAAACGGAGCTCGCCATCACCAGCCAGGACGGGCTGTCCCTGAAGGCGGATCTCATCGAAGCGGAGGCGCCCGTGGGCCTCATCGTGGCGGTCCATGGCTTCCGCTCCTGGCCGTCCCGGGAGTTCGCCCTGGCGGCACAGCACCTCCACGATATGGGATACACCGTGCTCTACCCCTACATGCGGGCTCACCGCAAGAGCGCGGGCAAGTACATCACCTTCGGCGTGAAGGAGCGGTACGACATCGCGGCCTGGGCCAGGCTCCTGGCGGAAAAGTATCCGGGCCTGCCCCTGTTCCTCTACGGACAGAGCATGGGCGGCGCCACGGTCATCATGGCTTCCGGTCTTGACCTGCCCGCCTGCACCCGGGGCGTTATCGCGGATTCTGCCTACCATTCCCCCAGGGACGTCATCGCCACGGCCCTGGTGAACGCCTACAAGGTCCCAGTCTTCCCCATGCTGCCGGCCATGGACCTGTGGGCCAGGATCATCGCCGGATATTCCCTGATCTCCACCAACTGCAAGGAGGCCATGGATAAGACCACTCTCCCCTTTCTCTTCATCCACGGCACGGAGGACGAGCTGGTGCCCTATGAGATGGGGGTCCGGAACTATGAGGAGTGCCACACTGAGAAGGAGATGCTCACCGTGGAGGGAGCTGCCCACTGCGCCAGCTGCTATGCCGACACGGACCGATACATTTCGTATCTGGACGGATTTCTGAAAAAGTATGGGACAGTTCCCTTGCAATGAGCATCCGAATACTGTAGAATCAGCAAGATTGATATATACCACCAAAGGAGAAACACTATGGACAATCTGATTGGCGCCTGTCTGGTCGCTCAGTCCGGCGGCCCCACCGCCGTTATCAACGCCACCGCCTACGGCGTGATCCGCACCGCTTTGGACAACGATTCCATCACCCACGTCTACGGCGCTGCTCACGGTATCCGAGGCGTTCTGGATGACATCCTATATGACATGGATCAGGAAGACGAGCACGAGCTCCGTCTCCTGCTCAACACCCCCTCCGCCTCCCTGGGTTCCTGCCGCTACAAGCTGAAGGACTACCTGGAGGACGAGACCGATTACCGCCGGATCATGGAGGTGTTCAAGAAGCACGACATCCGCTACTTCTTCTATATCGGCGGCAACGACTCCATGGACACCTGCAACAAGATCAGCAAGTTCCTGCAGCGGGAGCAGTACCTCTGCCGGGTCATCGGCGTGCCCAAGACCGTGGACAACGACCTCTACGGCACGGACCACTGCCCGGGCTTCGCCTCCGCCGCCAAGTACATCATTACCAGTTGCATGGAAATGCGCCGTGACTGCAACGTGTACGACTACTACTCCGTCCTCATCGTGGAGGTCATGGGCCGTCACGCCGGATGGCTTGCCGGCGCCGCGGGCGTGGCTACCGCCACGGGCGACGGTCCGGATCTGGTGTATCTGCCGGAGACCGACTTCGATATGAGTCAGTTCCTGGCGGACGTCAAGCGGGTCATGGACGAGCGGGGCGACTGCATGGTCGTTGTTTCGGAGGGCATCCACGATAAGGATGGCATGTTCATCGCGGAATACAGCGCCGCTTCCGACAGCACCGACAGCTTCGGTCACAAGCAGCTGGGCGGCGTGGCCGCCACCTTGGTGAACTACGTCAAGGCCAAACTGGGCGTGAAGAAGATCCGCGGCGTGGAGCTGTCCCTCCTGCAGCGGTGCTCCTCTCACTTCGCCTCCGCCACCGACATCAACGAATCCTTCGCCGCCGGCCGCGCCGCGGTGAAAGCTGCCGTTAACGGCATGACCGATAAGATGATGGCCTTCCATCGTCTCACGGACGTGTACGGCGACTACGCCTGCGAAGTGGTCCCCCAGGATCTGTCCCTGGCCGCCAATACCGAGAAAAAGGTGCCCCGGGAGTGGATCAACGAGGCCGGCAACGGCGTCACCGAGGAGTTCGTGGAATACGTGCTGCCCCTCATCCAGGGCACGCCCAACCTGCCCCTGGAGAACGGCCTGCCCCGCTTCGCCAAGCTGAAGCGGATCGTGGCCAAGTAAGCTCCATCACATATCAAAGAGCCTCTCGGCGAGGCTCTTTTTATGTTTCCGCCGTCAAACGGAACGACCGGCGGACGGTGCCCACCAACAGGCACAGGGTGCCCAGCAGCCGCCAATAGAGGGCCCGCCGAAGGAAGACGGACAGCAGGAGCATCAGGCACCCGGTCAGCAGGTATCGGCTGCCGGGCAGGGCCAGCAGACGCCGCCAGGGAATGGAGCTTCGCATGGGGGCGTTCTGTTTCAGCCGGTTTTCCACCTGTTCCGAACTGGGCTCCTCCCCCTCCCCCCAGGGATGGAAGATCAGTGTGCGGCCGAAAGCCTGCGCTGTTTCGCAAAGCTCTGCTTTTGGATCACCGAAGCTGTGAAAGGCTGCGCCGGGCCCCAGGCGGAGGCAGAATCCGACGAGGGCGTCCCGGTCCGGCGCAGGGAAAAGAACGGTCCCGCCTCCCTGCCGGATGCGGTCCGCCTCCCCCTTCAGCCAAGCCTCACGGCGCAGCTCCTTTACGGCAGCTTGCCGCAGTTTCCGTCTGAATCGGTCCCACTGACGTATATCCAAAAAGGTCAGCGTCAGCAGCGCGGCCCCAAAGAGCAGCAGAGCAAAGGACCGACGGCCGGTCAGGATGTACATGGCCGCCCCGCAGATGAGGGAAAAGAAGAGCCTGTCCAGCCAGCGGGCCGCTGGGCCCCGCCCCTGAAAGCATTTTCGCTTGTACGCCCGTTCCGTCGATGCATCCATTTTCAAATTCAGTATTGCCTACGGGGCGGCAGGTATACTATACTACAGTACATGAAGATAGGTATTTTAGGGGGGAGCTTCAACCCCATCCACAACGGACATCTGGATATGGCTCGCAGTGCCCGGGACGCGCTGGGCCTCGATATGGTCGTCCTCATGGTGGACCGTATCCCGCCCCACAAGCAGCTGGCCCAGGGTGCCAAAAGCGCGCAGCGGTTCCGCATGGTCCAGCTGGCCTGTGAAGGCGAACATGGCTTCGTGGCCTCCGACTGGGAGCTGAACCGGGAGGGCACCAGCTACACGGCCTTGACCCTCACTCACCTTGCTGAGGAGCATCCGGGGGACGAGCTGTACTTCATCATGGGCAGCGACATGCTCCGGTCCCTCACCACCTGGTATCATCCGGAGATCGTGTGCGAGAAGGCCCATCTGGTCTGCATCTGCCGAGCGGGACAGGACGGCGGCGAAGAAGAAGCCGCCGCTCAGCTGAAAGCGCTCTACAGCGCCCAGGTGACGCTGCTGCCCCCGGTGCGGGAGCTGTCCTCCACGGAGGTCCGGGATCGCCTCTCGAGCGGCCGTCCCATCGCCGGTCTGGTTCCGTCCCAAGTGGAATTGTACATCTATGAGCAGGCCCTCTACGTGAACGAGCAGTTAGTGAGCCTGACCGACGCCATGCGGGCTACGTTGAAACCCAGCCGGTTCCGGCACGTGATCGGCGTAGAGATCACGGCGGTGCAGTTGGCGGAGAACCTGGGGGCGGACGGTCCCAGGGCACGGCTGGCGGCCCTGCTCCACGACTGCGCCAAGTATCTCACTGTGGAGGAACAGGCGGCCCTGGCCCTGCGGGACGGCAGTCCCCTGGACCCGGAGAAGGACAAAATGATCCTTCACGCCCCGGCCGGCGCCCTTTTGGCGAAGGAAATGTACGGCGTCACGGACCAGGAAGTGCTGGAAGCCATCCGATACCACACCACCGGGGACGAGGGCATGACGCTGCTGGATGAGATCATCTGGGCGGCGGACATCATCGAGCCGGGCCGGGACCACCCCACCGTGGAGAAGCATCGATCCCTGCTGCTGCCCGCACGGGACCAGGAGAGCTTTGAGAAGGGGCTGCTACTTGTTTTTACCGACAATATCTGCTATATTCAGAACAGCGGATGGTATCTAAACCCCGCCACCCTTCGCGCCAGAGACGCGCTGGCGCGCAAGACTACGAAAAAGGAGACATACATGGAAACCCTGAACAAGGAAACGATCCTTCAGCTCTGCAAGATTCTGTACAACAAAAAGGCCCTGGACATCCGGGCCATCGAAGTGACGGACAAGACCATCATCGCCGATTGGTTCATCGTCTGCAGCGGCCGGGGCGTGCCCCAAGTGAAGGCCCTCAGCGACGATCTGGAGGAGAAGGCCGCCGAGATGGGCCTGTTCCCCCGCCGGAAGGAAGGCTATCAGGAGGGGCGCTGGATCGTGCTGGACTTCGGTGACCTGCTGGTGCACCTGTTCCACCCCGAGGAACGGACCTACTACAATCTGGAGCGGCTGTGGGACGACGGGCAGAACGTCATCACCTACACCGAGGAAGCGGACGAGAAGTGATGGAGCTGAACAAATACATCGACCATACCCTGCTGAAGCCGGAGGCCACCCATGAGGATATCCGCCGCGTCTGCGAAGAGGCGAAGGCGTTTAACACCGCCAGCGTCTGCGTGAACCCGCTGTTCGCTTCCTTCGTGGCCAAAGAACTGCAGGGTACGGATATAAAGACCTGCTGCGTGGTGGGCTTTCCCCTGGGGGCCACCCCCTCCGCTATGAAGGCCGCGGAAGCGAAGCTGTGCGTGGAGAACGGGGCCCAGGAGATCGACATGGTCATCGCCGTGGGCGCTGCCCGGGAGGGCGACTGGGCCTATGTGGAGCAGGATATCAAAGCCGTGGTGGACGCCATCGGTGGCAGGGCTATCCTGAAGGTCATCATCGAGACCTGCCTTTTGACTGACGAACAGAAGGTGAACGCCTGCCTCTGTGCGAAAAACGCGGGAGCCGATTTTGTGAAGACCTCCACCGGTTTCTCCACCGCCGGAGCCACCGTGGCGGACGTGGCCCTCATGCGGGGCGTGGTGGGCAACGAGATGGGTGTAAAGGCCGCCGGGGGCATCCGTTCCCGGGAGGCGGCGGAGGCCATGATCGCCGCCGGGGCCAGCCGCATCGGCGCCAGCTCCTCCAAAATGATAATCGAAGGATAAACCGAAAAGAAAAGCGCCTTGCCTCTCATTGGCAAGGCTTTTTTAGTGTGATAAGATCGATCTCCGGGCGGTCAAAGACGCGGGGCGGCAAGAAGCTGTGGTTGCCCGCGCCCCGGGACACGTATATCTTGGTGCGCCTACAGAGGTACACCCCCGAGGTATACCGGGGCAGCACCCCCTGATCTGGGCTGAACAGGCCCCGGCCCAGCAGTCGGACCTGGCCTCCGTGGGCGTGGCCGGACAGAACAAGATCTGCCCCGGATCGGGCATAGTCCTCTATCCGCTCCGGGCGATGGGCCAGCAGGATGGAGCAATACTCTTTTGAAACAAGAGCCTGTATCTCCCCCGCCCCAGTCTTCTCCCCTATCCCGATCAGATCAAGATGAGCGTCACCCCGCTCCAAAGCGACCCTTTCCTCGTCCAATACGCGAACGCCGCGCCGGGTCAGCTCCGTCTTTATCCTGGGCCAGCTGCCGATCCGCCACTCATGGTTGCCCTGCACGAAATACGTGGGGGCAAGCTTCGCCGCCTCCTCAGCAAAGGCGTATCCGTTTTCCCGCCGTTTAGGCAAGTGCCGGTCTAGGAGGTCGCCGGTGACGGCGATGATGTCGAAATCCAGACCCTCCATGGCTTGCAGAAGCGCACGGCCGTCCTGCCCATAGGCCCGATTATGAAGATCGGACACCTGCAGGATGGTGAACCCGATGAAAGCGGCGGGCAATCGGTCCAGCTCTATCTCAGTCTGGCGCACATCGAAGCGGTTGGTATCCCACCAGCCGTAGAGCAGCAGTCCGATACCCGCTATGAGGATGATGCAAAGTACGTACAGCAACTATTCCCCTTTCCGAATGAAGCGCCAGGAGCGCTGTTGGTCCGCTTCCGAGGCGTAGCCGATGCCCACCCGCGGGGCGGCGTCATAGGTGCAGGGCTTCCCCTGCCATAAACCTATTCTGTCTGTGGTCAGGATATCCAGCCCGTTGAAGGTCAGGTCGACGCCCAGCGTCTTCGTCAGTTTCCCCGGTCCAGTCGCCCCGGCGCAGCAGCGGATCAATACCCCCTGGGGATCGTCCTCCGGACCGGTGATGACGTTGAGGAGGCAGTGGATGCCGTAACAGAGGTACACGTACACGTGCCCGCCCCGGCGATAGAGCATCTCGGTCCGCTTCGTGCGGCCGTGACGGGCGTGGCAGGCCGTGTCCGACTCGCCCATGTAAGCCTCCGTCTCCGTGATCACCAGCTCTCGTCCGCCCACCGCAAGGCGGCACCCCAAGAGTTGGGGCGCCGCTATGAGGGCGTCCTGCAGGAAGAAGGCGGCGGGCAGATCCGTCATCAGCCCTGGAGCCCCCGGGCCTGCCGATCCATGTCCTCCACCACGATGTCGAAGATCTCCCCCAGGGTGGCGCAGTACTGGAGCACCAGCCAGGGCTCGTTGGTGTGGAAATGGATCTTGATGAGACTATCGTCGCCAACGCACAGCAGGCAGTCGCCCTTGAAGTTCTCGGTGATGTGATCGCTGATCCGATCCTCGTCCAGGTCCGTTCCCTCGATCAGCAGTTGGGTGTCATACTTGAATTCCAGCATCTTTCTTCTCGCTTTCTGTTATATTCCGTCCGTCTCCAATGCTGCCGTGACCAGCTTCAGCATACGTACCAGCACTTCCCGGTTCTCGGTGATGAGGTCGTAAACGGCATCCTCGGACAGCACGCCCCGCTTCAAATCACGGGGGAGTTTCCCCGCTTCGTCATCCTCATAATCCTGCCTCCACAGATCGCTGCCATAGTAGTCGCTGAGCTTTTGAAACTGTGGCCAGGCTTCCTCAAAGGCGTACAGGGCCTCGCTGAGCGCCTGTATGGCTTTCTCCGAGGCGTCCAGACAGCTCTCCATCTCCCGGATGCGTTCGATCTGATCCATAGTCCGTCCTTTCTCAGTCGATGACGCTGGTCTTCCCCGCCAGCACGCTGCGATAATCCTCCAGGTTCTTCCGCAGGAGGTTCGGGATGTCCAGATCGTAGGGACACTTGTTGACGCACTGGCGGCAGTCCACGCACTGGTCGATCTTCGCCATCTCCCCCTGCCACCTCTCGTTGAGCCAGGCCGCGCTGGGAGCCCGCCGGATCATCAGGGACATGCGGTTGCAGTTGTGGATGAGGATGCCCACGGTGCAGGGCATACAGTAGCCGCAGCCTCGGCAGAAGGAGCCCATGAGCTCTCGCCGCTCTTTTTTGATATAACTCCGCAGCTCGTCGTCCAGGGTCGGCGTCTCGTCCATGAAGGACAGCCAGTCGTCAAGCTCCTTCTCCCGCTGGACGCCCCAGATGGGGATGAGCCCGTCGAACTGACTGACGAAAGCCATGGCCGCCCGGGCGTTGGTGATGAGACCTCCGGCCAGGCCCTTCATGCAGATGAAGCCCATGTCGTGCTCCTGGCAAGCTTTTACCAGCTCTATCTCCTTCTCTTCCGCAAGGTAGCTCAAGGGATACTGGAGCGTTTCATAGAGGCCGCTCTCCACCACCTCCCGGGCTACGCCGATCTTATGGGCGGAAGCGCTGATGTGCCGGATCTTCCCCTGCTTCTTAGCCTCCGCCATGCATTCGTACATGCCTGTGCCGTCTCCGGGCCGGTAGCACTGGGGCAGATTGTGGAATTGATAGACATCGATATAATCCGTTTTCAGGAGCTTCAATGAGGTCTCCAGGTCTTGCCAGAAAACCTCCGGCGTCTTTGCATGGGTCTTGGTGGCGATATACACCTCCTCCCGCTTCAGCCAGCCGTCCCCGAAGGCCAGGCCCAGCTTCTCCTCGCTGTCCGTATAGCCCCGGGCCGTGTCAAAGTACCGCATGCCGCCCTGGTAGGCCCGCCGCAGCAGTTTCACAGCGCTGTCCTTCGATATGCGCTGGATGGGCAGGGCCCCGAATCCGTTTTGGGGGACGGTGATCCCCGTGCTGCCAAGGGTGATGGTCTTCATGCTCCGCCTCCTGAAGGTTTTTCTTATCTTACACCAAATCACGCCGGATTTGAATAGGGTTTATATCGCATTCCCGAAGAAGTAGCGGCAGTCCCCCACCGTGGCCGGACCGTAGTGGTCGAAATACCGTCGCAGGAATACCCGACGCGCTTCATCCCGATCCATCCAATATACAGACTGCGGGATATAATATTCCTTCTGGGTGCCCGTGCCGCAGACGATCCTGCCTCGGGTCACCATCTCCCGGATGAGGCCGCCCCAGCCGTAGAACACCTGGTGGAGCAGCTCCTCCCCCATCCCTCCCGCGCACATGCCTCCTTCAGCCCGTCCCGGTTGTGGTTCCCCTGCCGGATCCGGTCCTCTATGAAGGCAGCCCATCGGTCCGCGTCGGCTTTTGAGATGCCCCAATGCCCGTCCACAAAGGGACCCGAGCCGTCCAACGCGCCCAGGTGGAGGCCCAGTTCGTCCTCTGCCACCAGGTGCATGGTGCCCCGATGGGACCATATCTTGACCAATCCCTTGAATGGATCCTCCTCGTGATAATCCGCTGCTCGGATCTTCAGGGACGCTTTGGGATAGTTGGCAAATTGAGCCTGCAGGCCCATAAGGTCAGACACCACTGTATGGGCATCCGTTTTATCCAGCAGATGCAGACCTTTGAGCGAATTGTACAGAAGCATCTCCTTGTCCGTCATGGGTACGCTGTCCTATCCTTGTTTCGTAGTATTCTATCATATCCATCCCGGCAGGGCAATGAAAACATACGCAGGGGCCCATGTACAACCCCGTCTGTATATGCTATACTTTTTTCAAACAAAAGGAGGTACATGCCTATGCTGAACAAGTTTTGCAAAAAGCCCCTGTACGAAGTAACGAAGACCATGGCTCGGGTGGCCATGGGCGTGGAGAAGGCCGACCTGGTCATCAAAAACGCCAAGCTGGTGAACGTCTGTACCGCCGAGATACAGGAAGGGATCGACGTGGCCATCGCGGAGGGTCGGATCGCTCTTGTCGGCAACGCCGCCCACTGCATCGGGGAGAACACCAAGGTCATCGACGCTGCGGGCCAGTATATCGCCCCGGGCTTCATGGACGCCCACATCCACGTGGAGTCCTCCATGATCAGCGTGGGCGAATACGCCCGGGCGGTGGTGCCCCACGGGACCACGGGCATCTTCATGGACCCCCATGAGATCTGCAACGTCTGCGGTCCCGAGGGCGTGAAGGCCATGATCGAGGACGCCAAGCGTTCGCCCCTGAAGGCCATGTCCAACGTGCCCTCCTGCGTGCCTGCCGTGGCGGGGTTCGAGGACACGGGCTCCCACATCGGCCCTGAGGAGGTCCGGGAGATGATGACCTGGGACGGCATCATGGGCCTGGGCGAGATGATGAGCTTCCCCAACGTCCTCTGGGCGGAGCCCAACATCCACGGGGAGCTGGCTGAGACGCTGAAGGCGGATCAGGTCATCACGGGCCACTACTCCGTGCCCGATACCGGCATGGGGCTCAACGCCTACATCGCCTCCGGCGTTCGCTGCTGCCACGAGTCCACCCGGGCGGAGGACGTGCTGGAGAAGATGCGTCGGGGCATGTACGCCCTCATGCGCTACGGCTCCGCCTGGCACGACATGCCCGTCATCATCAAGGCGGTACTGGACAACCACATCGACGACCGCTTCGCCTGCCTGATCTCCGACGACACCCACCCGGACACCCTCATCAAGGACGGGCATCTGGATCACATCGTGCGCTGCGCCGTTAAGGAGGGGCTGGACCCCGTCAAGGCCATCCAGTATGTCACCATCAACCCGGCCACCTGCTTCCGCATGGACCACGAGATGGGCAGCATCGCCCCGGGCAAGTGCGCCGACATCGTGTTCTTCGACGATCTCAAGGACATCCGCATCACCCGTACCATCATCGACGGCCAGGTTGTGGCGGAGTACGGGAAGATGACCGTGGAGATAGGCCAGCCCAACTTCCCTGCCCACATCTACGACACCATGCACGTAGGTCGGCCCATCACCGCCGATAGCTTCAGGATCGCCGCGTCGGCGGGCAGGGACACCGTGAAGACACGGGTCATCGAGATCATCCCCAATCGGGTGGGCAACTACGAGCGCATCCTGGAGTTGAAGGCGAAGGACGGATATCTGGAGGCGGACCTGAGCCGTGACATCCTGAAGATGGCGGTCTTCGAGCGCCACCACGAGACCGGCACCAAGGGCGTGGGCTTCCTGAAGGGTTTCGGGTTCAAGAAAGGCGCCATGGCCCAGACCGTGGCCCACGACGCCCACAACCTGCTGGTGGCCGGCACCAACGACGAGGATATGGCCCTGGCCGCCAATACGCTGATCGAGTGCGGCGGCGGCCTCTGCGCCGTGGCGGACGGAAAGGTTCTGGCCAAGGTCCCCCTGCCCATTGCGGGCCTTATGAACGACCTGCCCGTAGAGGAGATGGCAGACCTGGTCAGCAAGCTCAGCGACGCCTGGAAGGAGATGGGCTGCGCCATCAACTCCCCCTACATGACCATGGCCCTCATTCCTCTCGCCTGCCTGCCAGAGCTTCGGCTCACCAACCGGGGCCTGGTGGACTGCCGGACGTTCCAGTTTGTGGACCTGTTCGTGGAGTAAGTTATAAAATGAGAAAAGCGGCTTTCCATGGTTGGAAGGCCGCTTTTTCATACTAGATAGTGCTAAAACAGTTCGTCCAGCAGGATGAAGTATCTTATCTTCTCCCGATCGGGCGCTATACCCAGAGCGGAAAAGAGCATGTCCGGTTCTACGTCCGGATAGGTCCTGCCGCCGTAGGCCCCTGCCGCGTTAGCGCGGAGGCTTCTGTAGCAGAGGGCGATATCCCGCCACCTGTCCCCCACGCCGGTGGCCCCTAGGTCGATGAACCCGCTGACCCTGCCGCCGTCGAGGAAGATGTTGGGCAGGCACAGGTCCCCGTGGGACAGGGTCGGCTCATAGGTGGCCCGGTTATCCTCCAGCCAGAGGAGCAGCGCCTCCGGGTCCCGGAATCCTCCGGGGCCGAAGGTGTCTGGCTGGGCGTCACTCACGTCCACCAGATGGTTTTCCACTCGGTATCTGGCTTCGTTCAATTCCGTCTCCGGGTCCCTGGTACGTGGACAACCACGGATATCCACGCTCCACAGCATCATCAGCGCCTCCGCCAGCCGTTCTATCAGCTCCCTGGGACGGGACATGCAGCGCTCGTCACAGCTCATCCGGCCGGGGACCTTGCTCATGAGCAGATATTGATATGCGGCGTCCTGCTCACAGCGGATGACCCGGGGCACCGGCAGCTTCCCCTCCAGCCACCGCATGACCCGGACCGTATCGACATTCTTTTGGCAGGTTCGTTCGATCTTCAGCACACAATCGTCGAAGACCAGGATCTTTGCCCCTGACCGGCCTGTGTCGTCCGTCCTATACTCTTTTCCGGATATGAGCCGCCGGATGTTCTCCGGGATCTGCCGGTCCGCAGCCGAGGCCATATCCCCTCCGGGCATGTTCATTTCAGATCCGATATAAACTCTTCGATAAGTCGATTGACCGCCTCAGGGGCATCGGTATTGGAGTTATGGCCCGCGCCGGGGATCCACTGGATGGGGATGCCGGTCTCCTTGTGCCACGCCTTGTTGTACCGGATGCAGGAACCGGCCCGGTCCTTTTCCCCGCAGATCAGCAGGGCGGGGCATTTCAGCTCGTAGGGCAGGTCCGCTTCCATGGCCTCCGCCAGCATCTGGAAACCGTGGCCGGACAGCTTCGCGTAGCGGGCCTGGTCGCCGTCGTAGGTCATCATGATGTCGTGCATGAGGGCACGTCCATAGGCGGACGTAGCCACGCCGTTGGTGCCGGATTTCAGCAGGGACTTCCAGGGATACCAGCGGTATACCGGCTCCATCCGCTTCAGGAGCCATATCTCCGCCGCCGTAACGTACTTGCGCTGCAGGGGCGCGGAATCGATGGAGATGAAACCGGCCAGCTTGTCCGGGAACAGCTGGGCGTACATCTGCCCCACGTAGCCGCCCATAGATTGGCCCACGATGATGGGTAACCGTATCCCCTCCCGCTCCAGGATGCCGTCCAGCCATCGGGCCTTGTCCCCCAGTGTGAAGGAAAAGTCGAAGGGCCAAGAGGCGGCATGCCCCGGAGCGTCCCAGACCAGGACGCTGCATCTGTCATGAAAAAAATCGATCTGCTTTTCGAACAGCCGATGATCGGCGGTGAGCCCCGGCAGGAAGACCAGGGTCACAGGCTTGTCCTGCTTTTCGTTGGTCCAGTAATGGATGGTGCCGCAGCGGGTCTCAAAGGTCTTTTCCGTCATGTGACATCCCCCCGTTCACTTCTGATCCCAGGGCTTCTGTCCGTCCAGCCAGCCCCTTTCCTTCCAGTAGGCCGTTTCGACGGGGGACGAGTTCCAGCCCTTCTTCTGGAGCATGCCCATGATCATGAACATGAACCGAGTTTTGATGCCCACGGACGCCGCTTTGCCAGAGGACAGCTTTCGAGCGATGGCGGCGGTGTCCTTCTCGATCTTCGCCTTCTTTTCGGCGGAGACCCCCTGCCAGTTCATGGCCTGGACCGCCAGGCCGTACTTCATGATCTCCGGCACACCCATGTAGAACAGGGCGTCCTCCACGTCCTTCATGGCAGACTTGGTGGAGGCGCCAGCGGAGGTGGACACGATGACCGCCTTCTTGCGGAACATGGAGGCCATAGGCCGGTGGGCCATCCACAGGTCGAAGGTCAGATCGAAGAAGGACTTGAGGGGCGCAGACATGTGCAGGCAGTAGGTGGGGGTGGTGACCACCAGCAGGTCCGCCGCATCTACGGCGTCCAGGATGACCTTCTTCTCCGCAGAATAGGGACAGGCCTCCCTGTCCTCGATGCACTGATAGCAGCCCAGGCAGAAGCGATCCAGGTCCCTGGGGAAGAAGAACTCCGTGACCTCCTTCTCGCCCTCGATCCTGTCGATGATGCTGCGCCCGATGTGATAGGTGCTGCCCTTGTGGTTTTGCCCGTTGAGCATGACGATCTTCATACTTCGTTTCCTCCCCATCCTGCTATCGTTTCATCTGTTCGTACACGCTGTACCGTTTGATCGGATCAGCTTTGGCTGCGTAAAGGGCCAGGTCTGCTTTGTTCAGGATCTCGGAATAGTTCTTTTCCTGGCCCCGATAGACGGCGACGCCTACGCTGACGCTGACCTTCTCGCCTGCGTCCGGCAGGGTCACGGTCCTGGCGACGCCCTCGACCATGTCCTCCGCGATCTTGCAGGCGTTCTCAGTTTCGTCTGTGTCCTGGATGAAGACGATGAACTCATCGCCTCCGAAACGGCCGGCGACCTCCCCCTGGGTGAACCTGCCACCCAGATACCGGCCGATCTGGGTGATGACGCTGTCGCCCACCACGTGGCCGTACTCGTCGTTGATGGATTTGAACCGGTCCACGTCCAGGATGAACATCAAGCCTTTCCCCGTAGTCCCCTCCGCCAGGAAGGCGTTGATCTCCCGGGTCAATGCCCCCTTGTTTCGAAGGCCGGTCATGTCGTCCGTATCCTTCTGGATGCTGATCTGCCGGGTCAAGACGAACTCCTTCAGGCGGATGGAGTTGGCGATGACGTTCAGGAAGATGCCCACCACGGAGTACGTCACCACGTTGCCGCAGTCGATCTGCCACACGTCGTAAGGTTTCACGTGCCGGGTCCAGATAAGAAACACGGCAGACGCCACGACAAGCTCCACCGTCATATGGACCGGACGGTCGATCATGAACATGGGGGTGATCAAGAGCATGACGATGAAGGTGGTGGCTGTGAACTGGGGGCTGTTCAGGCTAATAAGGCATCCGAACAGGAACAGCATCGACATGGACAAATAGATGATGAGCTGGGCCGCAATGGAGTCCTGCTTCAGAATGTGGAACAGCAACACGGCAGCCGCGGAATACAAGAAGGCGATGAGGTAAAACAGCCGGTTGCCCTCCATGATGCTGCTGGACAGGGAGAACAGTAACAGCAGGCAGAACACTGCCGCCATCAGGATGTGCAGTATCTTCCACACCTTGAAGTTGGAGATGTAGGCGTCCTTCTTCAGGGCGTCGTATTCGTCCTTTTCTATCCCGCAGTAGAAATAGTAATTGCGAATGGTCTTCAACACGTTCATGGGCCAATTCCCCCTTTGCGTTCTCCGGCAGTTTCAGATCAGCGTTCCGTTCATCGAAGGGTCTTCAGGTATGCCTTGTGGTCGTCTGAGACCCGGAAGCTCTCGACGGCCTTCTGTATGGTCTTCCGATGGGTCCAGGGCCCCAGTCGATGTTCCTCGATGTACGGCACGGTCTCGTCATATCGCTTCGCGAGGGCAGTGGCGAAATACCAGGCCACCATCATTTTGATGTAATGGTCCTCCCCCTTCACCGCCGCTACCCAGGCCAGGTATTCCGGCTGGAAATCCTCCCCCAGGAATTCGTTCATCAGCATCCGGATGCCGAACCGGGCGGTGTACACGTGGTCCGAAGCGATCCACTTTTGGATCAGCGGCAGGAGCTTTTCATGGTTCTTCGCAAAGACCTTCGGGGTTGACTGGTCGCAAACCGGCCAGCAGTCCACGTACGGAAGAAAGGTCTCCACCGCCTGTACGCAGGCGTCGAAGTCCCGGATCATGGCGATCAGGAAGAAATGGACCAGGTTCTCCTCATAGTACGGATGCGGCAGCTGGGCGAGAAACGCCTCCGCTTCCCCCGTCCCCCGTATCTCTTTGGCGATCCGCCGCATGTCGGGCGTTTTGACGCCCAATATGGTCTCCTTCGGGATATTGGGGACGAGCTTGCTGACAAAGTCCCGGTATTCTTCGCTGCCGCAAGCGGCCAGGCGCTCATATACGGTCATCGTTCAAAACCTCTCTTTTCTTCTCCGATCCTTGCCCGGATCACTGACAGCACCGTCTTTTCCACCAGCGCATCCATGGTCGTCTCGCGGAACTCCCCCCGCATATAGGTGGTGAGCTTCTCAAAGGCGGGATGCATATACCGCTCCGGGATCGAGCCGCAGCCCGCCCGGATGGCCACGATGGGCAGGATCATCCCCGCGTTGCAGTCGACGTCCAGCCCGCACATGGTGATGATATGGAGGGTCTTTCCAAAGTCACCCTCTCCGAAGTACAGGGCGATCACCTCACAGCATGCGTTCGGATAGGCGTGGATCCAGTTGTATTTCCGGTACCTCTCCTCGCATGCGGCAAGGGCCTGACGCCAGTCGTCATGGCGTTCGCAGCTGTCATAGGCGAACGTGAGAACGCTCCGATACTCGCTGTCGCCCGGTATCAGCTCGATGGCGATCCGAAGGATGGTCCGAACGTCCTTTTCCACGAAGCTTAGGGACGTCATCACCGCGTTGAACACTTCGCCCAGGATCCCGTTGTTGGCATGGGAGATGCATCCGTCCTTCCACGCCAGCTCCGCGGCCGTCTCGGGGTCCCCCGGGGCGGCCATGCCGCAGACGCCTCCGCGCATCTGGGCCCCGATCCACTCGTTGAAGGAATTGCGATATTGCCCGCTCTCCGGCGGGAATATGCCGTTTTTGAGGTTCCGGAGCGCGATCTCCTCCACTGACCAGCCGCAGGGGATCAGACCGACCCAGGAGAGGGCGATGTCCTCGGAGGTGACAGCGTATCCCTTCTTAGAAAACGCGTCCAGGAACGCCAATTCGTACGTGGTATCGTCGTTATAGGTATTCGGTTCCCGCAGATACCCCTGGACGTCCCCGAACGCTTCGCGGATATTCGCGGATGTATAGCCTTCCACCATGGTACCCATGGCGCCGCCGATGAGCTGGCTGAGCCACCCTGCGCGGATCTGATCCCGAAAAGCCGCGGTATCCAGGCATACGTTCACCGGCTCGGGGAACGTGACCGCATCGTGATAGTCCTCGAACGTCCGGTAATACCTGTACTTCCAGTATTCGGACTCCGGGTCCTTCTCCGCCCGGGCAAGCTCATGCCGAAGCAATGCGGAGCATTGATGCAGCCGCACATAGTCCTGCTTCTCGGCAGCTTTCAGGCCCTCGTTCAGATACCGATAGCCCGCTTCGCTGACCCTATACCCTCGGTTTTCCAGGGCTTGTACCGCGGCCACCATGATCTTTTCCGGCGCGCCGCTGCCCGGCACGTTGCTGCCCCAGTCCAGCGCCAGATTCCGATCGTGAAAGCTGGATACGTCCAGATTCTCTTCCCAGGTCTGTTCTTCCGCTGACCGTACGATCGGTTTGGCCTCCAGGAACAGCTCCCTGGCCATTTCCCATGCCTTCTTCGTGGGGATCATCCTCCTTTTCTGACTATGTTCGGCATCCTGACGCGAAGAGACCTTAAACCTCAGTCATTCTTCCTTCGGGCAGGAATGGATGACCCGGATGTTCGTGATCGCGCACTGGTCGCCGGTGAGGGCGACGTACACGTCCTTCACGTCGTCGCGGATCGTCGTGACGCTGTGGATGGCGATGCCCAGGTTTTCGGTCTGCATGGTGATGCCGTTCCCATCCCTTCTGATCTCCACGACGCAGTCCAGGCCCTTCTTATTCGCTTCCTTCCAGTCATTCCAGCCCGTGAAGCTCTCCCTTTTGTGGACCTGCACCCTGCTTTCCGCGTGGTCGTCAGATTCCCGGTTCTCGCCGTCCAGGCGCAGCAGCATGTATTCGCGGAAGTTCGCGCCGTTCACCCTGCCGTCATCGGAGGAGAACACGCTGATGAACGGGCAGTGCCACACCAGCCGCGCGGTGGGCAGGCTCATCGTATGGAAGGCCAGCATCATATAGTCCCGGATCAAAATACCGTCCGTGGCATCCGTGCGCCAGCCGTCCACCTGAAGATTTGGCACGTCCCCCTCCGGGCAGTCCTTGATAAAGCTGATCTCCTCGGCGATGCGCGGGATGTCGTCCGGGCCGATCTCCGCCCCGTCGCTCTCCACGAGGATGTTGTGGATGCAGCAATGCTCGCCGCCCAGCGCGATATAGACGAACCGTGAGGCGTCGGGCAGCGCCAGGACGACTTCGAACGTCCTCACTTCATCCGATACCCGGATAAGGGCGTGATCCCGGCATCGGGCGGCTGTGACCTTGTACCGCTGGCCGTGCTCCGGCTCGCCGAAGCAGGCCTCTTCGAGCTCGCTCTCCTGATCGAGTATGCGGACCTGGGCCTTTCGAATGCTTTTCTCCGTGATCCGTCCGTCGAGACGGATCCGGGCATACTCGAGATAGAGCAGATCCCGGTTGTTTTCTTCACCCGGATGGACCCTGCCGTCCAGCGAATCAAACACGATCAGCGTCGGCAGGCTCTCGTCCTTTAGGAAGCCGTCGTCCGGCTGGCTGCACAGCCGGATGCTGACCGTCTTCCGCGTGACGGCGATGCCCTCGGTGCAGTCGTGGTAGATGCTGTCGCAGCGCAGGCTGGTCGTCGGCCACAGATCTGCGCCGGCTCCTACCTCCTGCATGCGGTATTCGATGTCCCTGTCGATCATGCGTATCATGATCCTGGCAAACTCGGGGTCGAACTGGGTGCCGCTGCCCTTCACCAGCTCCTCGCGCACGATGTGCTGCGGAATGGCGCTGCGGTAGCTGCGGTTCGAGGTCATGGCGTCATAAGCGTCCGCCACAGCGATGATCCGGGCGATCTCAGGGATATCCTCGCCTTTGAGCCCTTCCGGGTAGCCCTTGCCGTTGTAACGTTCGTGATGATAGCGTGCGCCGATGGAGAGCCATGGAGATTGTTTGATGCTGGAGAGGATCTGGCCGCCGACCACGGGGTGCCGCTTGATGTGCTCAAATTCTTCTTCGGTCAGCCTGCCTTTTTTCGACAGTATCTCGTTGGGCACGCCGATCTTTCCCACGTCGTGGAGGAGCGCCGTGAAGTAGATCTTCTCGCATTCCTCCTCGGACTTCCCGGCCTGCCTGGCTATCTCCCGTGAGTATTCAGCCACGCGCCGGGAATGGCCGTTGGTGTATGCATCCTTGGCGTCGATGGCGTTTGCCAGCGCCTCGGTGGTCTGCTCGAGCAGGGTGTGTTCACGCAGGTGCGCTTCCTTATAGGTCTCGATCTCCTTGTTCCGGGCAAGCCTGAGGGATTCGCTGAGGTCGGAGATCGCATAGAAATACAGGATGATCGCCATGCCGACGGAGGTCATATTGGTCAGCGAAATGCCGTAGGTGAAAAACTGGATGATGGATGCGACGATGGGCACAGCCGTGTTCAGGGTCAGAAGGACCGTTATGCTTCGTCTGAGCAGCTTTCTGTATTGCAGGATGATCGTCAGCAACAGCACGCCGATCAGCAGCGGCATGACGTAGCAGAGGACGTGTCCCGGCGCCCGCAGATATTGATTCTGCTCGTCGAAGGTATAATAGAGCCCGGTAAACTGCGACAGGACGAGCAAAGCGACGCCGATCACGAACAGAACCTCGCAGATCGTCAGCCGCTTCGGAAGCTTTTCCATGCGCCCCTCATTGGTATAGAGATCGCTTATGTAAAGAGTCAGCGCATGCAGGATGAGGAGCGTGCAGAGATACACCATGAAATTGCATATCCTGACCATCCAGTAGCCTGTAGTGCTGACGTCGCCGCGATAGATATAAGCGAAACGATCGCATAGGAGCAGCAGCATGGCGGACAGCTCCAACAGGCCCAGCGATTGCTTACGCCTGTGGGACATTCCGCCGGTCACATTGGTCAAAAGCACCAAAACGCAGCATATGCCGCTCATAAAGAGCATGACGTTCAGCTGATGGGCTTTAATGAATTCGATGATGATCAACATCTCCGCTTCTCCTTGGATGATGCACTATTGAATACTGTCACAGTCAGACTTGTAACGTTATACGTACAGTCTTCACATTTCTGGTCCTTAACCTCGCTCCGTTCCGTTTCCGATCAAGTTAAACATTAAAAATGCTCATTTGCCTGACCTTCTCCGGCATCTCATGCAGATATGCAAAGCATGTATCCGGCGTACAGAGGATGTCGTTTTCCCCGCTAATACTCATGAAAAGCGACATGAGCGCTTTCTCGTTGGGGCTGGGCACCTCATAGGCGTTTCCATAGGTTTGGATATACTTTTCCTTGAGCCCAGGAAAGCGCTTGTCCAGCGCCGCATAGTAGTACTCCCTGTCCCCCTCCCGGAGCGTAAGGCCCATGCCGAAGCAGACGATGCCCTTTACGCCCACCCGCACGCATTCCGACAAGATCTTGCCCACATTCTCCTCTGTGTCGTTGATGAAGGGCAGGATGGGACACAGCCACACAACGGTGGGTATCCCCCGTCTTTGCATCTCCTCCAACACCTCGATCCGTCTTTTGGTGCTGCACACGTTTGGCTCGACGATCCGGCAAAGATCGTCGTCGTAGGTCGTCAGAGTCATCTGCACCACGCATTTCGCCTTATGGTTGATCTCCTCCAGCAGATCGATATCCCGCAGGATTCGGTCGGACTTGGTTTGGATGGCCGCACCGAAGCCGTACTTCAGGATGATATCCAGGCATCTGCGGGTCAGCCCCAGGCGCTCCTCGCAATGCATATAGGGGTCCGACATGGAGCCGGTGGCGATCATGGCTTTGTGCCGCTTGGACCGGAGCGCGGCTTCCAGCAGCTCGGGAGCGTTCTGCTTCACCTCGATATCCTCGAAGGGATGGGTGAACTGGTAGCATCGGCTCCGGCTGTCACAGTAGATGCAGCCATGGGAACATCCTCGGTAGATGTTCATGCCGTACCATCCGCCGCTGCCGGTGAGTATTCCTTTGGCGTTCACAAAATGCATATCGTTCCAGTTCTCATAGGCGGATCAATAGGCAGACTGTTTCCACATGCCTTGGGACAATAGCGTGAATAAAAAGGCACATATTCACGCTGTTGTCACGACCCTCGGCGTCAGGAATATGCCGTTGACCAGTTGAGTCAGGACACCCGGATCGATTTCATTGTCTCGGCAAACCGGTATTCGTCGGTTTAACCTTTCATACTTAAGCAGGATGAATGATGAACTCTTCAGCGTTTCCACGAATCGTATTGTTATATTTGATAACTGCCTCATCTGTAATATGCGTTACAAAGAATAGAGAGGTATTATCCGAATTGCGTCCTTTTGCCATAAGTATTCTTGGCGTGATTGGGAGCAGTCCAAGCAACTTCCCATCTTCTCTTTTGTGTATAAATGCAGGAGAATCACAAGTAATGAACTTTGTCGGTCCATCTGAAATAAGAAAATGAAAGTTAGTGTTGGCAAGATTAGCCATCGCGTCCTTGTAGATTACTCCTTGATCATTTAAGAATCTTCGATAGAACTGAAGTAATAGCGCATGACGCATCTCATCCGCAGCAGTTTCCAATGATGGGAGAACTCGCTCATTCTTAGGAATCTGAATATTGTCCAGAACTCCATTCACAATATTCTCATAAGTCTCTTCAAAAAGTTTATTTGAGCTAAATCCTCTCCAATCCAATGCAGTAAAGAATCTCATCAGGTAAGCTTTGTCAAATTCAGGAATACTTCCAGTAGGAACATTCAACGTTGAGGCTTCTATTTTTAATACTATTGGACACCAATTATTCTCATATTTCACAGACCAATTAAACTCTATATCCTTTATTTTTACCTGTTCTATTTCATGTTTTATATGTTTTTTTGAAACGGGTGATCCATCAGGACGTGTAACAATCCACTTATCAAAATCATGATAATGGCTATTCAAATCTAACGGGGTGCTTAGTATTTCACCATCACATTCAACCGTATAGCCAGAGAGAACCTTAAAGATTTCCGTCGCATCAGTGGCTGTACAAATTGGCATTCCGGCCCGGATAGAATGATAATCTGTCATACCCGCAATATGCTCTTTGTTACGCTCAACAATTATACCCGGTTCATTTATAAACTCAATTTTTAATGTTCCGCTATTGTTTGCCCACGCAGACATATAAGTCTGAGGGATAAGGTGATGATATTTTGCAGCGGTTTCTGCCATATTCATTTCTTCCTTTTATTTCAACTACTTCCATTCCTGCACTTCGCCACCAGCTGCCCTTCCCGCAAATAAAGCATGGAAGATGTTTATCTGAATGGTCAGCATTATTATTAGGGAACCAACCCAAAAGAGTAATAATTCATAATAGCACTGAGACCCATCAACTCGGATCTGTTTAATCCAAGACTTCGGAATTGCTTTATACAACAGCTTATAGATTCCAAAACCTAAACAGGCACCGATCGTATTTGTGATTAAGTCGTTTATATCTGTTGCCCCGGTTCCAAACATTTGGGCTATCTCAATTGATAATGATATAAGAATCCCTACTAAAGCAATCTTGCTTACCTTATCATATTGCCCATAAAGGATTGGGAGGATAAAGCCCAACGGAACAAATAAAAGAACATTCAGAGCAGTATCTACTGGTCCTCTTATCATATCCACAAAAGGAATATAAACAATTCTCGGAGAAAAGGAACCTCCTAAGCAGACACCCGTCATCGTAAGTATTCCAACGAGATAAAAACAAAACACAAACGATACAAACATGTGACCTATAGTTTGTTTTTTCTTAAGTATGCGTAAGAGGGCAAAATATAATGCTAATGCCACCATAACAGGAATATATCCACTCACCAGATGATGTATTATAAATCCCCAATCCATATATTAATCTCCTCACTATGCATTATTTTATCGATATGTTCCAACGGTTGCCTTCGACCAAATACTGAAACTCTGTTAAATCCGGATCATCAATTACTTTTAAAAGCGCCTCGAAATCATCAACGGTTTTTATATCAGCGAGGTGATAGCGATCTATCCATTCCATTTGGCCTTCCTCGGATGAAATGAGATCACCTGACCACTTTGTTGCTTTGAAAAGCAGCACGACATACCTTCCGCTCTCTATCGGAAACTGCTTTACACCAACCAGACGCGGAGCAGTAATCGTTAATCCGGTTTCTTCCTTCATCTCTCTGATCACAGCATCAACAACAGATTCACCAGGTTCTACATGACCACCTGGCAGCGCATACCCTCGCCAGTCATTCCTTATTCTATTTTGAAGCAGTATCTTGTTGCCGTCTTCGACTAAACATAATACTGTCAACTCTACATTCTCTGTTCTGCTCATTTTGATATCATTGTTCCTTCTTCACATACGTGATCTGAATATCGTACCCCAGCTTGTCGAGCATCTCCACGAAGGTTTTGTTCACGATACCGTCCTGCCTGTTTATGAGCCTGCTGATGTACGGCGCGGAAGTGCCTACCATCTCCGCAAGCTGCGCCTGGGTGACACGCTCTTCCAGGCATTTTACTTTCACATCTATCTCAAAATCGTTCTTAACCATAACGCACCCCGCTTCCGTTGAAATCCGATTGAACTAACAGGATAATTCATTATACCACAAGTTTATAAATTTTTCAATACATACAGCAAAAAAGGCACCCGGACAGTTCCGAGCGCCTTATTCGTCTGCTTTCTCATGCATCTACATCTATTGCCAAGCCGGATTTGAACTCGACCGTGATCCTGTCATCGTGGACGGTGACCTTTCCGATCATGCTGCGGACGAGAGCCTCGCTGTATTCCGCCTCGCCGGTCTGTTCCTCGATGAAGCTGATCATAGCCTTGATCCTGTCAATCTCGTCCTTCCGCACCGCCGCCTGCGTGAGAACATCCTGCCGCCTTTCGCGGAGGGATACTATCCTTTCGCCGATCTCCTGGACGCGGGCTTCGTCCCTGCCGGCGTCGAGAAGGTCCATCTGACTTTTGCGAATCATGTTATAGATGACCTCGATCTCTTCATCGGCGTCGCAGCCGACAAGGCGAATGCGACACAGGGAAAAATCTCCAATATCCTCAAGCCTGTCGCGGACAAGTACAATCAGCTGAATCAGGAACAACGGTATCAATTCCGCAGAGAGACTCGTGCATTTGTAAAGTGTAATAATTACATTTCGCAGATTACGAGGATGTTTGATAAGGATTTACATAAGGAATATATCCTCTGCTCCTACCTTGCCAAGTTGCTCCCGTCAGATAAGACCCAACCGTTTGATCTCGACAACCGCGTGAAATTGGAATACTATCGTTTAGAAAAGACCTATGAAGGCGCAATCGAACTGGAAGCTACTCCCGGATCATGGAAACCGATCCAGCCGAAACGCACAGGCGGTCAGAAAGATAGGCTCAGTCCGCTGGATGAAATCATTGCCAGAATCAACGAGGAATTCTTTGGCGATTTTACGGAGGCGGATCGAGTCATGGTGGATACTCTCTACACAAAGATGCGTAAAGATGCCAAAGTCAAGAAAGCAGCAAAAAACAATGATCGCCATGTGTACGAACGTAGCATCTTCCCCGGTATCTTTGATACGACTGCACAAGAGGCTTACATGGCAAACTATGCCTTCATTGATTGGAAAGACAATATGGACATCCTTGATGACGCTCCTTCGGTCTATTACCCGATTGTCTGCGAAGGCAAGTCCGAGGATGAGATTCGCCGCATGGAGAAAGAAAACGCTCTTCCGCACGGTTGGGAGAACATGGCCTACGAGGATTTCCTTGAGGCACGCAGAAAGCTAATGGCCGCAAAGATCAAATCGGCGTTTGAAAAACTGAAGAAAAATGTGGAATAAAAAAACCAGACGGAACTGTGATCCTCTTAGGATGCACCATACCCTCTGGAAAACCAGCACCATCTAACCTGTAGCCTCGACACGCAAATATCTAACCCGTAGCCTCGCATTTTGGCTTTTTCGGTGTGCAAGTTAGATGATGAAAAAGTTTGAAAGGGATTCCGGGCCGCCGCCGGTTTTTGGAGGCAAACCTCGGAATCCCTTTATTCTGTTCATTTTCAGCCCTTTTCAGCGCCGGTTCTCGTCATCAATACTACCGTCTCCACATGCCCGCAGCGGGGGAACATATCCACGGGCTGGACGATCTGGACGGTGAAGCCGCCGACGGTCAGGAGTTTGACGTCTCTGGCCAGGGTGGCAGGGTTGCAGGAGACATAGACCATGCGCTGGGCGCCGGAGGCCAGGATAGCGTCGATGACCTGGGGATCGCAGCCCTTGCGGGGCGGGTCCACCGTGAGGCAGTCGATCCTCTGACCGTTCGCCACCAGCTTCGGCAGAGCCTCCTCCGCGGGAACGCAGAGAAAGGAGGCGTTTTGGACGCCGTTGCGGGCGGCGTTCTCTTTGGCGTTCTCCACTGCCTCGGGGACAACCTCGATGCCCACGACCTGCCCGGCCCTTTGGGCCAGGAGCAGGCTGATGGTGCCGATGCCGCAGTAGACGTCCGCCGCGGTCTCGTCCGGCTTGGGAGCAAGGAGGTCCAGGGCCGCCCCATAGAGCTTTTGGGTCTGGACCGGGTTCACCTGCAGGAAGGACCGAGGGCTCACCTCGAAGCTGAAGCCGCAGAGGGGCTCCCGCAGGGTGGGCTTCCCGGAAAGCAGGGTGAAGCTGTCGCCGAAGATCACGTTGGTGTTTCGATCGTTCCGGTTCCAGTAGACGCTGTTGGCGAAGGATAGGGCGTCTATGAGCTCCTTTCTGTGGGGCAGATCGTCCTTAGTGACCACCACCGCCATGAGTTCTCCGGACGTGGTCACCCGCACGACGGCGTGACGCAGGCACCCCTTCCCCGTCCCCTCGTCATAGGGCCGGATATGACACCGGTCCGCCCAGGCCTTCACGGCGTCGATGGCCCGGCAGACGCTTTCCTGCTCGATGAGGCAATCCGCAACGGGTACCAAACGATGGCTGCGGGGGGCGTAGAAGCCGAAGGCGGGGCCATTCTCCGTCATGCCATAGGGAAAGGCGCCCTTGTTGCGATAGCGCTCCGGTGAGTTCATGCCGATGATGGGCCGAAGAGACATGTCTTTGAGACCGCCTATCCGGGTCAATGCCTCCGCCACCTGCCGCTCCTTGATGCGAAGCTCCTCCTCGTAAGAAACGTGACCGAAGGTGCAGCCGCCGCAACGTGCGTACACGGGGCAAAGGGGCTCCATGCGGTATGGTGAAGGCTCCACTATATCCAGGAGCTTGCCCACGGCGTAGGAGGCGGCGACCTTGATGATATGGACCCGGACCCGCTCGCCTGTGAGGGCGCCGGGGACGAATATGGCAAAGCCGTCCACCCGGCCCACGCCCGCCCCTTCCAGGGTGACGGTGTCGATGGTCAGTTCCAGCTCCTCATTCTTTTGGATGGGCAGATCGTTCATCTCAGGATCACGTTCTCCTTGCCGAACACCGCCTGCAGGGTGCTCATAAGCTCCTCATCCACCTTCACGTTCCAGTCCCGGGGCGCGCCCTTGGCCTGGCGCTTGGCGTCCACCAGCACGATGGGGATCTGGCCCGGATAGTTCTGGATGATCCGCTGGACCTTGTAGGAATCGGAGAGGACCGGCAGGCGGATGAAGAGCTTCTTCGACGCCCCCTCCAGGTCCGTCAGCTCCTCTATCAGCAGGGAGTTGACCCGATCCTCTCGGATGTTCAGCCGCCCCTTTACCAGCACCGGCGCGTCATCGTGGAAGTATCGGCCGTAAAGCTGCAGGGTACGGGGAAAGATGACGGTCTCCACCGTACCCGTGACGCCCTCCAGGTTGGCGTAGCCCATCATACCGGTGTTCCCCTTGGTGGGCCGGGTCTTGCAGGCGGTAAGCAGGCCCCCTACGGTCACGCTGGCGTTGTCCTCCAGGGCAGTGGTCCCATCCGCCTCCGCAAGGTCCATGACGGTGACCCGGAGGCTCTTCAGCACGTCCATGTAGTCGTCCAAGGGGTGGCCGGACAGGTACAGGCCCGTGGCCTCCCGCTCCTTCTGCAGCAGGAGCTTATGAGGCATCTCCGCCGCCTGAGGGATGGGCGGACGGCTGGATATGGCGGCGGGACCCTCGTCAAAATCGAACAGGGACATCTGGCCAGCGTCCCGGTTCTTCTTGGCCTTGGCGGCCAGCTCCATGGCCTGGTCGTAGACCTTCAAAAGCTGCATCCGGGTGTAGCCCATGGCGTCGAAGCAGCCGGCGTAGATCATGTTCTCCACCATGCGCTTGTTGAGGCCCGTGACCCGGTCGCAGAAATCCCAGAAATCCTTGAAGGGCCCCTTCTGCTCCCGCTCCCGGACCAGGTCCTCCATGACCGCCTCGCCCACGTTCTTCACCGCGGCGAGACCGAAGCGAATGCAGCCGTTCTCCACGGAGAATTTGGGCCGGGACCGGTTCACGTCGGGCCCCAGGACCTTTATGCCACTCCTTCGGGCGGAATAGACGTATTCCGCCACGGAGTCGGAGTTGTACATATAGCCGTTGATCATGGCGGCCAGGAACTCCACGGGGAAATAGTGCTTGAGGTAGGCCGTCCGGTAGGTGGTGACGGCATAGCAGGCGGCGTGGGCCTTGTTGAAAGCGTAGGAAGCGAAATCCATCATCTCGTCGAAGATGTGGTCCGCCACCTGCTCCTTGACGCCCCGGCGGACGGCCCCCTCCACGCCCTCGGTGCCGTGGACGAAATACTCCCGCTCCCGGGCCATCACGTCGTGCTTCTTCTTGCTCATGGCCCGGCGGACGATATCGGCCCGACCCAGGGAGTAGCCGCCCAGGGTGCGGACGATCTCCATGACCTGCTCCTGGTAGACCATGCAGCCGTAGGTGGTGGAAAGGATGGGCTCCAGACGCTTATCCTCGTAGTGGACGGAACTGGGGTCGTGCTTGCCCTGGATGTAGCGGGGGATGCTCTCCATGGGGCCCGGCCGGTAGAGGGCGATGCCGGCGATGATGTCCTCGAAGCAGTCCGGTTTCAGCTGCATAAGGAACTGGCGCATGCCCGCGGATTCCAGCTGGAACACCCCGTCCGTATCTCCCCGGGAGATCATGTCGTAGACCTCTTTATCTGAGAAATCGTTGGCGGAGAAGTCCGGCGCCTCCTTCCCCTGCTCCCGGATGAAGGCGAGGGCGTCCCGGATGATGGTCAGAGTCCGAAGGCCCAGAAAGTCCATCTTGAGGAGGCCCAGCTCCTCCAGGGTGGTCATGGGGAACTGGGTGGTCAGGACCCCGTCGTTGCTCTGGAGCGGCACCACCGTTTCCAGTGGCACGCCGGAGATCACCACGCCGGCGGCGTGGGTGGAGCTGTGGCGGGGCAGACCCTCCAGCTTCATGGACAGATCCAGGACCTTCTTCGTGGTGGGGTCGGAGTCGTAAAGGGATTTCAGCTCCGGCTGCATCTGCATGGCGTCCTTCAGCGTGATCTTCAGCATGTTGGGCACCAGCTTGGCCAGCTTGTCCGCCTCCGCGTAGGGCACCCGCAGCACCCGGCAAACGTCCCGGATGACGGCCTTGGCGGCCATGGTGCCGAAGGTGATAATCTGGGATACGTGGCCCTCGCCGTACTTCTCTCCCACGTAATCGATGACCTCCTGCCGCCGTTCATAGCAGAAGTCCACGTCGAAGTCGGGCATGGACACCCGCTCCGGGTTCAGAAAGCGCTCGAAGAGCAGGGCGTATTTCAGAGGGTCGATGTCGGTGATCCCGATACAGTAGGCCACCAGGCTGGCCGCGCCGCTGCCTCGGCCGGGGCCCACCATGATGTTGTGGGACTTGGCGAAATGGATGAAATCCCAGACGATGAGATAGTAGTCCACGAAGCCCATGTTCTGTACCACGGAGAGCTCGTAGTTCAGCCGATCCCAGGCCTCCTTCCCGGCGTCGGGCATCTTTTTCGCCATGCCCTCCTCGCAGAGCCTGCGGAGATAGGTCACGTTGTCCATGCCCTCCGGCGCGGTGAACCGGGGCAGGCGGCGCTTGCCGAACTCGATCTCCACGTTGCACTTGTCCACGATCTCCATGGTGTTGCGGAGGGACTGCTCCTCACCGGGGAGGAACTGTAAAAGCTCCTCGGCGGATTTGCAGTAGAACTCATCCGCCCCCATGTGCATCCGATCCTCCTCGTCCACGAAGCGCTGGGTCTGAATGCACAAGAGCACGTCCTGGGCCTCGGCGTCCTCCTTGTCCGTGTAGTGGATGTCGTTGGTGACGATGGTCTTGATGCCCAGCTCGTAGGCCAGCTTCTTCAGCTTGGGCAGGACCAGTTTTTGCTCCCGTATGCCGTGGTTCTGGAGCTCGATGTAGAAATCCTCGCCGAACATGTCCTTGAGGCGGCGGGCCAGCCTGTAGGCTTCCTCGTCACGGTCGTGGAGGAGATGCTGGGGGATGTCGCCGCCGATGCAGGCGGAGGTGCATATAAGTCCCTCACAGTGCTGCTCGAGCAGATCGTAGTCGATGCGGGGCTTGTAATAGAAGCCGTGGATGAAGGCCTCGGAGGAGAGGCGCATGAGGTTTTGGTAGCCGGTCTCGTTCTTCGCGAGAAGGATCAGGTGGCCGGAGTCCCGGCCCATCCGGGCATCTTTCACCGTGCGGTCCTTCGCCACGTAGGTCTCGATGCCCAGGATGGGCTTGATCCCCTGCTTCTTGCACTCCCGATAGAAATCGATGACGCCGTACATGACCCCGTGGTCCGTGATGGCCATGGCGGTCTGGCCGAGAGCCTTGGCCCGGGCTACCAGAGCCGGGATCCGGGACGCTCCGTCCAGCAGGGAGTATTGGGTATGGACGTGCAGATGCGCGAAGGGAATGGACATGGCATACCTCCCCATGTTGATAGGAAGAGTATAGCATACTTTTCCGCATAAAAAAAGGGCAAACCTGCCCTTCCTGTCGATTCTGTGCGTTTTCGTTGATCGTTACATGTGGATCATGTCCGCCATGGTGTAAAAGCCCGGCTGCTGCTCCATAAGGAAGGCCGCCGCCTTCACCGCGCCATCAGCGAAGACCCGCTTGCTGCCAGCACGATGGGTGATGACGATCTCCTCGTCAGTGCCCAGGAAATAGACGGAATGCTCCCCCGCCACGTTGCCGCCCCGAAGGGAGTGGATGCCGATCTCCTCCCTGGTCCGCCGCTTGTTCTTCTCGTGGCGGCCGAAGATGAGCTGGCTCTCCCCCGCCCGGGCCGCTTCGATAGCCTCGGCCAGCATCAGGGCTGTGCCGCTGGGAGCGTCCACCTTCAGGTTGTGGTGGGTCTCCACGATCTCGGGATCGAAGGCGGAGCCCAGGACCCGAGCGGCCGCCTGGACCAGCGCCAGCTGCAGGTTCACGCCCAGGGACATGTTGCGGGAAAAAAACACGGGAATGACCTGGGAAGCCTCCTTCAGACGGGCCATCTCGGCTTCCCCGAGGCCCGTGGTGCCGACGACCAGGGGCTTCTTCTCCCGGAGGCAAAGGTCCAGCAAAGCCATGGTGGCCGCCGGCCGGGAAAAGTCGATGGCCACGTCGAAGGGCGCGTCCACGTCGGCGGCCCTCGCAAAGAGGGCGCCGGGAAACTGCCCCTGCTGGATGTCGACGCCTACCGCCGGGACCAGATCGCCGTTCCCTGCCTGGAGGACGGAGAGGATCGCCTGGCCCATATGGCCCAGGGCGCCGTTGATCAATACGCGCTTCTCCATGCCGATCCTCCCTCAGGAAATGAGCCCGAAGTCCTTGAGGGCCTTGCGCATCTTGGCCTCGTCCTCCGCCGTGGGCGGAACCAGGGGCAGCCGCAGCTCCCCGGAGCACAGGTCCATCATGCTCATCATGGTCTTGATGGGGATGGGGTTGGTCTCTGAGAAGGCCGCCCGCCAGATGGGCAGGAGGCTGAACTGGAGCTTCCGGGCGATGTCCAGCTTGCCGGCGAAGAAGGCCATGCACAGGTTGTGGACCTCGGAGGGTACCACGTTGGCGATGGTAGAGATGACCCCCTTGCCGCCTACGGACAGGATGGGCAGGATGTGGTCGTCGTTGCCGGAATAGATGTCCAGGCCCGGGCACATGGCCGCCAGGTTCACGATCTGCTCGATGTTGCCGCTGGCCTCCTTGACGCCCACCACGTTCTCGCAGACCTCGGTGATCTCCTTCATGGTGGCGGGCAGTACGTTGAGGCCAGTGCGGGAGGGCACGTTGTAGACGATGATGGGGATGTGGACCTGCTCGCAGATGGCTGCGTAATGGGCCACCAGGCCCTTCTGGGTGGTCTTGTTGTAGTATGGGGTCACGATGAGGAGCCCGTCCACCCCCAGGGCTTCCGCCGTGCGGGAGAAGTCGATGACCGCCGCCGTGTTGTTGCCGCCGGTGCCAGCGATGACCGGCAGCCGCCGGTTCACCCGATCCACCACGAAGCGGATGACCTCCACCCGTTCCTCCGTAGACATGGTGGATGCTTCGCCGGTGGTGCCGCAGACGATGATGGCGTCCGTACCGCTGATGATCTGCAGTTCGATGAGCCGGGTCAGGGCGGTGTAATCCACCTCACCGTTGGTGAACGGCGTGACCAGGGCAACGCCTGAACCTTTGAATATGGTACTCATGGGCTTTCCCTCCCGTGATTTCTATTTGGCATAATTTTACCCGTTTCCCTGCTCTTTGTCAATTCCCGGTCCGCAGGGAACCAGAAGGTCGCTGAGATCAGGTTCGGAAGGCGCACGGCTATCCATCTCCGCCAGGGTCAGCGCCAGGCTCTCCGCCAGGGAGGGAACAGCGTGGAGAGCCTGTTCCAGGGTGTTGGCGTTGTGGCCCACTTCAATGAGCAGACTCAGCTCCCCCACATGCTGGTTGTATCGCCCCGTCTTCACCCGGACGTCCCGGGCGAGACGTTTCTCTATGCCCCGCAGATGGTCCGTCAGCGAGGACGCCAGAGCGTAGTTCCGGTCAAAGTCCGGCTTCTCATCATACTTGGTCCCCTGCCCCACCACGCACATGAGCCGGGCCGTGGGGCTGCCGTCCACCATCACGTAATCTCTGGTGTCGGAGCTGGCGTCCCGATGGACGTCGATGAACAGGACGAGGGAGGGGTACTGTTCCAGGTAACGCCGCATGGTGCCTTCGCTGCGGTCGTAGGCTGTCTTCAGGCTGGGCGGCTCGTGATCCGTGATGTCGTGGAGGACGGAAAACCCGTATTCCGTCCGCAGACGCTCGGCCAGAGCATCCCCCACGGCAATCACGCTTTTGCTGGTGTCTGCCGTTCGATAGGAGGAGGTCTGGACATAGGGGGAAGATTCCGTAGCGGTATAAGCCTCGGTGGTATGTGTATGATAGATGAGTATCTTCGGGTCCGAGCCCCTGAGATCCAAGGCGTGGGAAAGGATGGAGGTGCCTATGTGATATACGGCGAGCGAAGGGGCCTTTTCATCGGGGCCCGGCTGATCCTCCTCGGCAGGAGCGAACACGGGCTGGGCGGGCGATTCTCGGATCGGCAGCAGGTCTATGATCCGGATGAGGGACAGGTACAGGAGCAGCAGGAACAGATAGCGGAAGAAGCTCTCCTCCGGGGCATGGGATCGGTCTTTCCTTCGGCGCTTCATGGGCTCACCTCCTCACCATGACCCTATGCATGGGCCTGGAGGATTATCGCATGAGCCCCTCCAACGCCCCATAATTCTCCCCGAACAGGGCAAGATTCAGCCCATAGGACAGAATAGCCGCTCCGTCCTTCACCATGGCGTCGATATCCTTGGGCGTGACGCACATGGAGAGGAAGCCGGCCCCCAGCACCTTTCTGGCCTTTTGGAACAGCTCGTCGGCTCCCATACGTGCGAGTCCAGAATAGAGGATGGCCTCCGCCGTCAGCACCAGAGGGATGCCCACGGCGATGACCGGGATGCCCAGGGAGCTTTTACTGAGGCCCATCCGAAAGTTCCCCACCCCCGCCCCGGGGGAGATGCCCGTGTCGTTGAGCTGGACCATGGTCCCCACGTGATCGCTCTGCGAGGAAGCCAGGGCGTCCACCGCAACGATCAGATCCGGCTTCAGCACGGAGGCGATGCCCGCCACCGCCTCCGCCGTCTCCACCCCGGTCATGCCCATGACCCCGGCGGCGAAGGCGGCCACGGTCCGGGTGCCGACGGGCAGCAGCTCCGGATAGTGGTTCTGCACATGTCTGGTGACAAAGATGCTTTCGATGGTCTGGGGCCCCAGGGCGTCCGGAGTCACGTGCCGGTTGCCAAGGCCTACCACCAGCACGCTATTGACTTCGCCTATGAGGAGCGACAGTTCCGCAGCCAGGCACCTTCCCGCCTCCTGCCGGACCTCCCTGCTGGAAAGGCCGTCCTCGGGCAAAGTCAGGGTGATGTAGCTTCCCTTTGGCTTGTCCAGCTTCCGCGACGCCGCCTGGGTACGGACCCGGATGCGGGAGATGCGCATGCGGCCCTTGGACTCGTTCTCCTCCTCTACGCCGGAGAGCTCAGGGCAGCGCTGCAGGGCCTCATGGGCCATATCGGTGTGGGTGTTCATGATCCTTCCTCCAAAAAACGAATGACCGGCCCCATAGGAGCCGGTGTTAGGGTGTCCAGATTTCAAAGCAGAATGCAGATGAGACCGTTGCAATCCTCGTTGACCATGCGCTCGATGGTGCCCTGCATCTTCTGCTGCACGTTCACGGGCATGCCGCCCAGCTTTCCCTGCATGTTCTCCGTCACCATGTCCTGCAGGGTCTTGCCGAAGAAGGAGGTCTGCCACAGGGCGTTCACGTCCTCCTGGCGGGCGGCGTTCAGATGGTCCATCAGGTTCTTCGCCTGTTCCTCCGATCCAATGAGGGGACTCACCTCCGTGTCGATGTCCACCTTCACGATGTGGAGGCCCTTAGCCCGGGCCCGTAGCCGGACCCCGCAGCGGCCGCCCTGGCGGAACATCTCCGGCTCCATGAGCTCCATCTCCTCCATGGAGGGGGTGACCACGCCGTAGCCGGTTTGCTCCGCTTCCTCGAGGGCGTTGGACAGTCGGTCGTAGGCGTGTTTGGCGGCGGCGAACTCCCGTATGGCGGAAAAGAGGGCGAAGTCGTCCCCGATCTCCACGCCCGTCTCCTCGCTGAGGAGGGTATAGAACATGCTCTCCTCCGGCGTCAAAGCGAGCTCCACCGTGCCCGTGCCCAGGTCCGCCCCCTCCCACTCCGCTTTTTTAAAGTGTTCAAGAGCCTGCATCCCCGCCACCAGCTTGTCGCAGTCGCCCACAGTCCTGACCTGCGGAGACAGCTCCCGTAACAGGGACAGCACCCCCTCCATGAGGGGGCTCTCCCCGGACAGGGCCCGCAGGAACCCCGGCACGCTGATCTCCACCAACTTCACGGGGAAAGCGTAGAGGATCTGGGTGATCAGCTCCTTCACCTCCGCCCCGGACATGTTCTTCACGTCCAGGGGCACGGCGGTCACGCTGTGCCTTTGTGCGATATCGTTGGCCAAAGCCTGGACCGCTTCGCTGGACGGGTCCGTGCTGTTGACCACCACCACGAAGGGTTTCGACGCCGCTTTCGCCGCCTCGATGGCCTGACGCTCCGCCTCCTCGTAGCTGTCTCGTGGGAGGTCCGTGATGGAGCCGTCCGTGGTCATGACGATGGAGATGGTAGCGTGCTCCTGGATGACCCGGGTGGTGCCCACCTCCGCCGCCTGGGAGAAGGGAACGTCGTGATCGAACCAGGGGGTGGTGACCATCCGCGGGCCCTCCCCCTCCCTGTCTCCCACGGCCCCGGGGACCATGTAGCCCACGCAGTCGATGAGCTTGCACCGGCAGGAGACCCCCTCCTCGAAGGTCACGTTCACCGCCTCCGCCGGCACGAACCGGGGCTGGGTGGTCATGATGCTGCGGCCGGCGCCGCTCTGGGGAAGCTCGTCGGTAAGCCGCTCCTTCTCATAGAGGTTCTCCATGTTGGGGAGCAGCAGCAGCTCTGAAAACCGCTTGATGAAGGTGGATTTTCCCGTGCGTACGGGCCCGGCCACCGCTATGTAGATGTCGCCGCCGGTCCGCTCCGCCATATCTCGATAAATATCTTTCATACCGTCCCTCCGCCATTGTGCTATAGTTCACTGTATGCGATATATGCCGCCGTATGCGAGCACTTTTCTTTCCCCTGGTCCTGTGGTATACTACGGCCATGAAAAAAGCGACGCGCACAATCGAGATCGGGGTCATCGTCCTGGCCGTCCTCGTCTTCGGCCTGTGGCTCTATCAGCAGGAAACGGTCCTGTCGGTGGGCACGGCCTTTGCGCTGGTGAGCCTGAGCCTGTTCGCCCTGACCCTGACGGCTTCCCTGACGCGGTTCGTAAGGATCTTTACTAAAACGGAGCCTTCTTCGTTTTCTGAGCCCGATACGATGCGAATACGGCTCTCCGCCTGGGGCCTGCTGCTGGTATTCGGACTGACGGTCACCCTGTTCCAGTATATCGCCGTATACCTCATCGCGGATCCTGGTACCACCTTTCAGCGCAGCTTCCGGTTCCTGTACTATCGCAGCGACGTAGCCCACTATATGGCCATCGCCCGGGACTGGTACGTACCGGAGGGAGACGAGCGGCTGCGGCTGGTTTTCCTGCCCCTCTACCCCCTGGCGGTCCGGGCGTTCACCCTTTCTGTAGACTATTTCTGGGGCGCCTTCACTGCCGCCCAGGTCTTTTCCCTTCTCTGTCTGCCCGCCGCCTATGAGCTGTTCCGGCTGGATACGGACCGCCGCGGCGCCATGACCTGCGCCAGGATCCTGTTTTTGCTGCCCGGAGCGGCATTCCTCAGGGTGCCCATGAGCGAAGGGCTGTTCCTGCTGGTCACGCTGCTGGCCGTATACTTCGCTCGCAGGGAGAGGTTTATCCTGGCCGGACTGTTCACGGCCCTGTCCGCCTTCACCCGATCGCTGGGCATCCTGCTCCTCGGCCTGCTGTTCATAGAGATGCTGCTGGTCTTTCTGCGAGAGTACAAGGCAGACAGGAGCCGTGCGTTCCGGTTGCTGCCCCGGTGCGCGGTTGGTCTGCTGTTGGGCTGCTGCGGGACGCTGGCCTATCTTGCCGTCAGCTGGACGGTCAGCGGCAGTCCCTTCACCTTCCTCACGTATCAGCGGGAGAACTGGAACCAGCGGCTGGGGCTGTTCTTCAACACGGCCGCCTATCAGATCGAGTACGGCCTGATGTACCTTCAAAACGGGGATATGAAGATGGCCCTGTCCCTGAGCCTGCCCAACCTGCTGTGCGGGTTCGCCGTCCTGGGGCTGCTGTACGCCGATCGGAAACGGATGCGTTTGAGCTATCTGCTATGGTCCCTTGTATACTTCGCCCTCTCCATGGGCGCCACCTGGCTGCTGAGCGGGCCCCGGTATCTCGCCATGGTCTTTCCCCTGGCCCTGACCCTCCATCAGCCGGGCAGGAGGAAGGCGGCGGAGCTTGGGCTGGAGGCGGCGCTGCTGCTGTCTCAGACCGCCTACCTCCTCATGCTGGCTCTGGACATGTCCGTTTACTGACAAATTAGCATGGACAAATCCCATCCCATCCGATATACTTAGACCCATGGAAAAAGTGCGTCGATTTTTAGCTTATTACAGGCCCCATCTGGGGCTGTTCCTCCTGGATCTCAGCTGCGCTCTGGTGGTGGCCGCCGTGGACGTGGCGTTCCCCCTGGTGACCCAGTATATCCTGCGTACCCTGCTGCCCGCCATGGCTGCGGACAGCGCCCTGGTGCGGATGTTCGTGCTGCTCATGGGGTGTCTCGTCTGCGCCTACCTGATCCGCGCCGGCCTGCAGTTCATCATCGGCTACTGGGGCCACCGGCTGGGCACCTATATCGAGGCGGACATGCGGCGGGACATCTTCACCCACATCCAGACCCTGCCCTTCTCCTTTTATGACCGGATCCGCACGGGCAAGCTCCTCTCCCGGGTGACCAACGACCTTTTCGAGGTGACAGAGCTGGCCCACCACGGCCCGGAGGACGTGCTGATCTCCTCCATGACCATTCTGGGAGCCTTCGTCGCCATGTTCACCATCGAGTGGCGGATCGCCCTGTGCCTGTTGATCCTGCTGCCGGTCATCATCTATTTCGTCATGCACACCCGACTCAAGATGCGGCGGACCAGCCGCCAGGTGAAGGAGCGCATGGCCGAGATCAACGCAGACATCGAAAGCTCCATCTCCGGCGCCCGGACCGCCAAGGCCTTCGCCAACGAAAAATATGAGATCCAGAAATTCGAAAAGGGAAACGTGAACTTCCTGTCCGCCAAAAAGGATTTCTACAAGGTCATGGCCACCTTCAACAGCGGCACGGAGTTCTTCCTGGCCATGTTCAATGTGGCGGTCCTGTCCTGCGGCGGGTACCTCATCTACAAAAAGCAGCTGGACACGGTGACCCTCATCACCTTCACCCTGTACATCTCCACCTTCACCTCCCCCATCAAGCGGCTGGCGGCCTTCGCGGAGCAGTACATGATCGGCATGGCCGGGTTCACCCGCTTCCTGGAGATCATGGACACCAAACCCGCCATTGAGGATAAGCCCGACTCCATCGCCCTCGAACACGTGAAGGGCGACATCGCTTTCTCCCACGTTTCCTTCGCCTACAGTGAGGGCCAGCAGGTGCTGACGGACGTGAACCTGACCATCCCCGCCGGGAAATCCCTGGCTCTGGTTGGGCCCTCAGGCGGCGGCAAGACCACCCTGTGCCACCTGCTCCTCCGGTTCTACGACATTCGTGAGGGCAGCATCACCATCGACGGCCACGACATCCGGGACGTGACCATGCGCTCCCTGAGGGAGAACGTTGGCATCGTGCAGCAGGACGTGTTCCTGTTCGCAGACAGCATTCTGGAGAACATCCGCTACGGGCGGCTGGACGCCACCGACGCGGAGGTGGTGGAGGCAGCGAAGCGGGCCCATATCCACGACGAGATCATGACCTTCCCCGACGGATACGCGACCAACGTGGGCGAGCGGGGCATGCTCCTGTCCGGCGGTCAGAAGCAGCGAGTGTCCATCGCCCGGCTGTTTTTGAAGAATCCGCCGGTGCTGATCCTGGACGAGGCCACCTCCGCTTTGGACACCGTGACGGAGGCGGACATCCAGCGGTCCTTCGACGAATTGAGCAAGGGGCGGACCACCCTGGTCATCGCCCACCGTCTGTCCACCGTGCAGAACGCCGACGAGATCGTGGTCATCGACGAGCACGGCATCCGGGAGCAGGGCACCCACGAGGAGCTGCTCACGAAGAACGGCCTGTACGCCGGGTTCTACCAGGCCACGCTGCGGGGCTGAAGGCGCATATAGTCCTTGAATACAGGAATGAGCGCGTCCGCCGCCTGGGGGGCGTAGCGGGGCGAGATAGCCAGAGACACGAAATCATAGGGGGCGGCGGCGCGAAAGCTGCCGTCCTCTTTGTATTCCCGGTAGGGGATCAAAGGCTCCGGCCCGTTGACCCTTTCGAACAGGTCCGGGAAGGATTGGGGCAGGCGGACGTGGGTGCCGTCCTGCGCCAATATCTGCGGGGGAACGTCTCTCTTAGAAAAGGGTCGGCGGACGTTGTCAAAGGAGCCCACGATCCGGGCGGCCAGGGCGAACAGCAGGTAGTTGGCCTCGTCCAGCTTTTTCTCCCGATAGAAACGGTCCAACTCCAGCCGGTGCTTCGGCGGCAGGGACAGCACGTTGTAGAGCACGTATCCAGGGCCGGGGTAGCCGATGCCCAGGTCGCTGTGGGCGTCTACGTGGGTCACGTGAAAGGGGGCCTGCAGCGCTCCCCGGTCCATCAGCTCCGCCCAAAATCTCAGGGCTCCGTCGTGGGTCTCGAACACCCAGCCGGGGATCGGGTCATTTGGGGACAGGCCGCAGTCCCGCTCCAGAAACAGGCGCACCCGCTCCGCCGGCCAGGGCTCGCGGCCGGAAAGAGACGGCCGCTCCCCCGGCTCCGCCAAAGGACAGCAGTCCGCCAGAAAGTAGTCCAGATCGATGTCCAATACCCGTTGCATGGTTTTCCCTCCCTGTTTCTACAGTATACCACTTTTCTTTCCAGTGCCAACATGGTATACTGATATAAATTCCAAAGGAGGCTCCACATGCGGACGGTATTCGTGATCCCCTATCTGTGCCTGCTGGGACTGTACCTGTTCGCGGAGACCGGAGACAGCTTCCGGCGGCGGGCAGTGAATAAGGTCATCCTGGCCTCCCTGTTCCAGTTCTTCGGCCAGTTCTGGTTCTGGACCAATGGATACGCCCATGGCTGGCAGTTCCTGGCGCTGGTAGGCCTCTTTTACACCTGCATGGGGGACGCGCTGCTGCTGTTCAGCTTCGGCGCGGGCGGCACGGCCTTCGCGGTGGCCAACCTGTGCTTCATCGGCTACACTTTCTGCACTCTGTTCTTCGGGGGCACCTTCCCCGCCGCCCTGCCCTGGCTGGGCATGGGGCTGCTGCTGTTCTTCGGTCTGTACTTCGGGGCGCTGAAGTCCAAGTGGATCGACTTCGGCGGGAAGAACGTGGTGGCGTTCTTCTACCTGTTTTCCGTGACCCTACACGGGCTCATGGGGCTCATCGCCATCCTGCTGCTGCCCAGCGTCCATCACCTGCTGCTGGGCCTGGGGCTGGGGATCTTCATGGTCAGCGACTATTTTCTCCTCATCTACAAGTTCAAGAGCAAGCGGAAGCGGACGCTGCGCACCAACACGGCCTGCTATTTCCTGGGCATGATGCTGGTGGCCCTGAGCTTCTCCGTGCTTCCCTAACACGTTTTGAAAGAAGGTAGACCCATGAAACACATCTTCCTCTACAATCCTGCCGCAGGACAGGGCGAGACGAAGGCAGCTTTGGAAGCAGCCGTAGCCCAGCATGAGAACTGCGAATTCTACGTGACGAAGGGGCCACGGGACGCCACCGCGTTCATCGAGCAGCGGATCGCGGCGGAACCCGATGAGCAGATGTGCTTCGTGGCCTGCGGCGGCGACGGGACCATCAACGAGGTGGCCTCCGGCGTGGCTGGACACCCGAACGCCTGCTTCACCATCTACCCCTGCGGCAGCGGCAACGATTTCGTGAAGGTCTTCGGGGGCCGGGACCGATTTTTGGATATGGACGCCCTGCTGGCCGCTCAGCCCAAGCCCATCGACATTCTAAAGGTGGATGGCCGCTGGTGCATCAACGTGTTCAGCTTCGGCTTCGACACCAGCGTGCTGAAGACCATGAACGCCGTGAAGCGCAAGCCTCTCATGGGCGGCAAGCGGGCCTACTACGTGGGCATCGTCACGGCCCTCATGAAGTCCATGAAGACCGGCTGCTCCATCACTGTGGACGGAGAACCTTTCTATGAGGGGGACATCCTCCTCTGCACCTTCGCCAACGCCCAGTACGTGGGCGGCTCCTTCAAGTGCGCCCCCCGGGCGGAGCTGGACGACGGGCTCATAGAGGTGTGCCTCGTGAAGCCCATCTCCCGTCTATCCTTTGTGAAGCTCATCGGCTCCTACACGGCGGGGACCCATCTCGAAGACCCGCGGATGAAGGACATCGTGCAGTACACCCGGGCGAAGAGGATCACCCTGGAGAGCGCCAAGGGGCTGCTGCCGGTGTCGTTGGACGGCGAGGTGGTGGAACGAAAACGCTTCACCGTGGAGATCGTCCCCGGCGGCGTGAACTTCGCGTTGCCGGAAGCGAAGGAGTAAGTTCAAAAATACGTCAGGCCCCGCGGGAAGCGGGGCCTTGTATATTAGCGGCTGTGCATGGCTTCGTGTTCCGCCATCAGCTCCTTGAGGAGCCGGGCCGGGGTCCACTGTAGGTTGTGCTCCGTGGTCACAGCCTTGTAGACCACTGGAGCCTGGAGCATCTGCATGCCGTTCAGGAGGCCGTGGAACTGCTGGGAACTCAGGCCGTCCAGCACCAGCATCTCGTCCGAAAAGGGGGCGTCCAGACTGAGCGAAGCGGAATACCCTTCCCGGCCCAAAAGGCTGCCCAGGGGCTTGTTGTGGTCGCCCGGTCCCGCTTCCACGGCGGTGATCCCATACTGCATCAGCAATAATCCCAGCTTCTTCCGTTTGACTCCAATGATGTTGAACAGCAGCACCTTGGCCATATGCAACTCCTTTACATCTCTTCTGTGTGCAACAGTATACCACGGGATCGGCGATCGGCGCCACTTTTTTCTGTCGCTCCATCTTTTTCTTGACTTTTTGCGTATTTTGCCGGATGATATTAACCAGTTACAGTAAGGAGCCAAAGGAGCCATGTCAACCGGTATCGTCATCACCATCGCAGTCTTCCTGTTCATGGTCATCAGCTTTTCCATGAACAGGATCCCCATGGCTCTCACCTCCATGATCGGCATGGTGGTGCTGGTCATCACGGGCTGTGTGGAGTCCAAGACCGCTCTGGGCAACATGGGCAGCTCCACCGTCATCACCATGATCTCCATGTTCATCGTGGCGGCGGGTCTGAACCGGACGCAGATGATCGACCATCTTTCCAAGCTGGTGTATAAGG
>LXOW01055428.1_pt1 | contig 81381 bp, 62 predicted proteins | sample 1368591 | NCBI WGS metagenome assembly LXOW01 (sample SAMN04884650, study PRJNA319009) | bovine gut metagenome | isolation source: Cow rumen | host: Bos taurus | place: Italy: Legnaro (PD) | collected 2014-07-09
TCGGTAAGACCGAAGAACGTACTCAGCAACATGAGTCATCTTCTGCCGTGGTCAGACAAGGTTCCCGCAGACTGCAGGTCAAACAATCTGGAAGACCTGCGTAAGGCTGAAACAGCTTCCAAGGACTAAACCTTTACAATATCAAAAACTCACTGTGGTAGTAGCACAGTGAGCTTCAATTTTAAATAACCCTATTTGCTTACACGCATACGATTTTCACATGCTCACAGAGATGAGGACTATTTCTTTACTCTAATTCGATACCAGTCCTCTCTCGGATTCCCAACAATTCCGTGAAGAGCCATAAATTAAAAGCTCATTCCCCACGAAATGAGAAATGAGCTTTTTTTAATTTCCCCAAATAATATGTCATAAAAACTTATATAATTTGGGGTTTGCACTAGCTAACACAAAATACTAGTAGAGTTTCATCCATGATGAATTACCGACTATCGGATCTTTCAGGTTTGGACCACCAGCATATATTTCGGTATCCTCATCAGCTTCAGATCCAGCGGCTCTCACAGCTATAGATCCATCTGCATTATAGTATACTGATATTTCACTGGTGAGATAATTCTTAACAGCGGTTACTTCAACAACAGTATCCATATCAGTAAGAGTCCAGTCACCATACAACATGTAGCTAGTACCGCCACCAGAACAGGTATCACTAACACTAGGTACATTGACAGCAAATGCTACATTGTATGAATTAATAATCTTAGGATCTCTATAAATACGGGCACCGCTACCATAACTAGAACCCAAATTGTCATCAGCCAAATCCAGATACCAGCCATAAAGCTTAGTATCTTCATTTGGTTTTGCAGCCGGATCAACCTTAATACCGCCATCAGCGTAGCTATACTTTATTAAGCAGCCTTCTGCATTGCCGGAATTATGAACGTCTGATGGGTTGGCACATCTATGAACCAGTTCACCGTCATTTCTGTTTGATGCGTTAACAGAAGGATCGTAAGTATTCAGATCCCTTAACACATAAATAGTCTGGGTAGTATTGTATTTAAGTGATACAGTACCCTGATCAGCTGTTGTCCACAGACCACCAGTACCAAAGATCAGACCGACACCACCACCTGGATGATAGTCGATTGCCACCTTTGTTGTGATTGGCTGTGCTACACCGTTTGAATCAGTAGCTCTGAAGATAACTCTTGGTTCAGCATTAACCCAGTTAGCAACATTATAGTAATCATCAGGCTGTAAGCTCTTCAGATCTAACTTCCATAAGTTACCGAACAGGTCACCCCAATACATACCGTTGTATAACAAACCAACTTCATCTATTGATGATGAAGTCTGAAGTTGCAACGGTCCGAAAGCATTGGTTCTTCCGTATCCCCAAGGATCTTCGGCTGCAACATCACGTTCACCGATGATACATGGAGTAAATTCAGAGAGGGAACCGCTTATGCAAGAACCACCCTGACCGAATATATCTACAAAAGTTAAGCCTTGTTTTGCAGCATCATAACCACTTGCAAAAATAAAATATTCAATCGCTGAGTCAGATTCCTCAGATGTTTTTACTCTCACATAGGCTGGAGCTACACGCTGCTTACCAATATACTGAGACTGTTCTTCCTTAAGTTCCCAAACAAGAAGCTTATCACTACCGCTCATCAAAGCAGAAAGCTTAGCATCAACCCCTGAATTAGCAATAGAATCGATGGCTGACACATTCAACAGATAAGCACCTTTAACACCTAAACCATAAGTACCATACAGATAGACCTTTCCGCCTGATTTCAATACCTTTGGAGTACTGTCAACATAAGCCTGATGGTCTGTGTTGTAGGTTTCCTTAACAAGCTTTCCTAAATGAGGCAGCATTGCTGAAGGAAGATAAGATACAATAGGCTTACCATCGGCTTCGTTGAGAATATGGAGCATACCGTCATTTGCACCAACTGCAAGATACTTACTGTTATTCACAGTAAAGGCAACTACATCGGAGTTAATAACGTCAGCCAGAACGAATCTGAAATTTTCTGCTCCTGTAATACTTTCAGAACGGTATCTCAGAGGCTTGTTTTCATTATTAGCCAGTCTCAATGAGTAATTATCTGAGGTATTTATACCTTCGTACTTGTGATCACCAAGAACCCAACGCACCAGCTTATCAGCATAAGCAAGATAATCCGGATCGTTTACCTGTTCATCAGTTAAAGAATTTTCATTGAGAATCTGACGGACAACATCATATCCTAAATACTGGACAGCACCACTCCCCTGAGATTCAGTAGCGTAACCACTTTTATCTGAGTTCCATGTATTATAGTTATATGGAATTTCCGTAGCATAGAATCTCTTCAACTGATGGTTAACAGAATCCAGGGTAATTACAACTCTGTCATCAGGTAAAGTAGCAGCAAATGTCTTGGCAGCATTCCATTCAACGTCACCGTTTATTGAGATGTTTCCTTTATCATCCGTAGTGTATCCACGTTTAGACACTGCACCGTACCAGGTTGACGGATCATAAGATGTACCGTAAACAGAACCTTCAGTACCCACTATGGCATCTGCAGCAACAAAGCTAGATCCAGACTTAAATGTCTGATCAATCTTACTAAGCATTTTCGCGATACCGTCACGCATCTTAACAGGATTTGTAACAAGATAGTAGTTATCAGGTTCTACCTTTGGATCTTTACGACCTGCACTATTATCCGGATTAATACCGTACTTTGCCGCAAACCAAAGAGGACTCTTTAACCAACCGGTATCACCATTGGCTTTGCTTTCATCAACCTTGAACAAACGGCTGGTGGTAACACCTAAATTGTTAGCTGTTGCATGCTTACCCATTGATGAAAGACGATCACCATGTAAACGTGCATTATAGTTTGAGGCCATATCCTTGAATATAGCATACTGCTTGTATCCAGCGTCATACAGTGCTCTTCTGTTACCGTAGTAGATCGCTGCATGAGGTGCAATATAGGTATCATAGTAGCTATCTATAACATCCGGAGACCAGAACGCATAATTATATGAAGTTTCAGTATAAGCGTAATAAGGGAACAGACACATATTGTCCGTAAAGGTAGTCTTGCCCTTTTCTGCAACCTGTGTAAGACCATGATCCTTGTCGGTGATCATTTTCCAGTAGCTGGAACGACATGAATCGATTGATACGTCATTTATAACGGTATCCAGTTCATACATGTTGGTATTACAATCTGTCTTATCAGTACTCTTTGATGACAGTTTACCCAAATCCATGTATACGCCTTCATTTTCAACACCGGTTATTACATAACCAGCATGCTGAGGAGCATATGGGTCACCATCTTCGTGAGAAAGCATAACTCTGATATAAGTACCTTTATTACCTTGAATAACCTTATACTTATATCCTACCACCCAGTCCATATCGTAGTCTGAGCCATATTCAAAGTCTTCGTAACTAACTCTGAACACACCTTCATCTGCACCGAGACTTTCTACATAGAAGTCAGCAACCTGATTTGTTGACTGTCTTAAACGAACATCCTTGGAAATATTTTTAAGATAAATTTCCTTGGTTGAACTATTGCTACTTACATTACAATAATCGCAAGGTGTTTTTGCGAATGGAAGTAATTCAACAGTTATCTGTTTTCCTGATGTAGTAGTAACAGGAATATTAATCTGCGGAACATTAGGCTTCATTGCAACTACATAAGTTGAAAGATACAGATTGGCCTTTTTACCGTTCGGACCTTCTGATTCTCTTAACCTGTTTTTACTGTACAGAGAAGCAACACCGGCAACATTGTAACTACCAAAACTGAAAGCAACGGAAGGAGCAAGGCCTATTACCTGACTAAGATTGGTAATATGCTTTCTGGATGGAATAAATTCATATACACCGGAATCTTTACCACTTACCTGCCCCATGAAGTAACTGCCTTCAGCAAGACCATATTCATTAGAAACTGATGCGGTCTCACCAAGAATCGCTGAAGTATCACCGGAATATGGAGTACTGTTATTATAATTACTATCAAAACTGATATTTTCATCAGCAATCAAAAGAGACACAGGCTTAGCACAGTAGGTAGAACTTCCTTTTGGATACGGATCTGAACGGGTCACGTGACCAATCTTCAACTGAGCTTCTTCAAAATCAGACTTCTGATCGTCCAGGTCAACGCCTTTAAAATACTTGGCAGTCTGGTAAAGCATCTTTCCTACAGGATTACCCCAGTCATGACATCTGCCACCGGACTGGTTATACATTTTAACCAATGTATCATCTACACTTCGAGAACATTTGTTGTAGACACCGCCACCGTTAGGGTATCCTAAGTTATTTGAACCACTTTCCTTGGCAGATATGTTCATACGGTCGAAAGTAGCAACGATACCACAAATTGCCCCGGCACCATTGTCGGATACGCCTGAACACTTAATCGTACCAAAATTAAAGTCACCGGCTACGTGTGAGCTGGTGTTGTCGTAGTGAATTTCAGAATTAAAATCACCGATGTTTGCTCTTAAAATACCTGTCTGGATATTCTTTTCCCAGCCACCGCTGATAAGACCAAACTTCATACGAGGTTTATCACCCTGCCCATACTGCTGCAACAGACCTATAGGCTGCCAGATAGGTTCAGCTTCGGTGCCATAATTATAACAGTTATCATTATCATGGAACTGTTCGGTACATGCCACAACGGCTATGCCGCGTGTTTGTACAGTACTCGAGAAAAGACTTTCGTTCTTGGTTGTACTACCTTCAGTCTTCTTTGATCTATCAATTTTCTTCTGATTTTTTGAGCCTATGGCATCATTTGAGTCCTGATTGAAAGTCTGTCGGCTTGCCCAGTCCCAAATATATGCCGGGTCTGTATTCTGTGATGACGGAGCTCTGCCAGGCATACCGGCATTATGCACTTTTGCATAACGAAGATATGACGTACTCCAGCGGTATGAATTATCATTGCCATCATTGTTGTTGGCTTCTTTTGGACTGTCTGGAGATGCTACCACAAAAAACCAGGCATCTTCTGCATTACCGGTATCAGCCAAATCAGTAAACTGAGATACCCTAAATTTCTGATCATACATTAAATCAGAAAATACCTTACCCCATGAATGAGAATCACGTATTACACGTGAGTGTGCCAACAGTGATGATCCATTGTACTTTGTAGTCTTTGCTGAACCGCTTGCAAGATTACTACCCTTGGTTGAGCTGTACACACGGGTACCACCATACAGAACCTTTCTGATAACGTCAATACGGCTTGCGGTCACATAATTCAGAAAATTACCGCTCCAAGTTCCGCTACATATTTTGGCAGTTCTGGACGGACGATCCGTATTTGCCCACATGTCAAGGCTGACAGCACTGCTGTCAGTTGCAATAGCTACCGGATACCAGTATCCAGGGAATTTGCTGTAAGAAGAATTTGGCGTAGATGCATCTGGAACATTGGTCAGATTACTGGTTCCTGACTGATACTTGTAACAGAATTTCGGATCAAAAAGACCATAATATGAAATTGAAGGGTCAAACATGATATCAAGCTGACCATCACCATCAATATCAGTGTAATCTGAATAAGCTTCTGTAAACAAATTATGTTCTCTACCTACGGTCAGCATAACCAGTGGGGCAACCCCCAGACCTGCTATGCCGAACGGTGCGGTTGCAGGAGAATTGTTCTTAGCCTGCAAAAGTTCTTCATTTGAAGCGTTCTGCAGGTTAGGATTAGCCGCCAAAGCCACACCGGAGACCGTTAAACCCGTGGCCGCCATGAACACACAGGCATTAATGACTCTGGATAAATTTTTTAACTTAACCATGAGCTTACCTCACTTAAATTAAAGTATGAAAATAATTATTCTTTTTTTCAAAAATGAAAACTACTCAATTTACTATTAAATACTAACTAACAATTATTTTCAAAAAATTATTAACATTTAATAATAGAATTACAGTTTAATTCACAAAATTTGCATTTTAAACTCTTAAACTATTTAGTTTTATTTTTATAAAAAACTGTTAATTTACAACAGTTTTTAATATTTTGTTAAAAAATATTACTATAAATGGATAAACCGACACTAATTATCCTTTATTTATAAAATATTATAAATAACTATATATTGTATATAATTAGCACGCACTTTAATTTCATATATCATCTTTTTGATAAATCATTTATAGTTTTAAAACATGCAAAAAAGATTACTGCCGGACATAAAACATGTTAATAAAACATATTCTTTACATTTGCAAAAAAGCAAAATTCATTAACACACGGTATTAACAAATGTAAATTCAGGAAAATTTTTTTAACTTAGGGAAAATAGAGTTTTTCTCACATTTGTCATAAAAAAAACTCTATAAAAAAGCATAAGAATATTATAAGCCTGAGGGCAGTTTAAAATTCTGTTTTTCGTTTGAAACACCGATGTTCTCAACATCATAGTCAGCATTTTTGTTGAGGCATTTTACTATTTCCTCAATCAGGTATTCCGGAGCAGAAGCACCACTGGTAATAGCAATAATATTTTTTCCGGCGGTCATCTCCGGTGTGAGATCTGTGTAATCATCAATAAGATAGGAAACGCATCCTGTCTGTCTGGCAACCTCACTGAGACGATTGGAATTGGATGAATTCTTTGAACCGACAACCAATACCACGTCAGCAATTTTGGCAACTTCCTTCACAGCCTGCTGTCTGTTCTGAGTTGCATAACAGATATCGTTGGTTGCCGGTCCGGAAATTAAAGGGAAAGCCTGTTTCAAGGCACCAATACAATTCTTTGCCTCATCAACACTGAGAGTCGTCTGAGTTACAAAATGAAGCCTGTCAGGATGCATGATATTAATTTTTTTTATTTCATCAATGTCATTTATAACATGCATAGCCCCTACCCTGCTGGTATATTGTCCAACAGTTCCTTCCACTTCCTGATGTTTAGCGTGACCGATCATTATTATTTCTTCGTCCTGATCACTTATGCGTCTGACCTTTCGATGAACCTTATCAACAATAGGACAGGTTGCATCATAGACTCTGAGATTTTTACGTACGGCCTTCTGTTCAACTTCTTTTGAGACACCGTGTGCGGAAAAAACAGTAATGGCTCCGTCAGGAATTTCATCCAGACAGTCCACAAAGATGGCTCCATGACGATTCAGTTCTTCAACCACGTGTTTATTGTGCACAACCTCGTGCAGAACATAAACATTTTCATTTTCAAATTTTGCAAGCACAAGTTCAACAATCTGAATTGCTCTGCTGACGCCTGCGCAGAAACCGCGGGGGCTTACCAGCAGAATTTTTTTTCTGTTATTTTCCTGCATTGTCTGAATTTTCCTTATTATTCTTATTCAAAAACAGTTCATATACGCACCACAGAAAAACACCTGCGCATATTCCGCAGTCAGCAACATTGAATGCCGGATAATGATAGTTTCCAAAATTAAAATCAAGAAAATCTATAACGTAACCATATGCAATACGATCATACAGATTTCCCAATGCCCCGCCGACAATCAGTGCATACCCTGTATTTGAAATCAGCTGAGATCTGCTGTTTTTAAACATCCCCCTGATACAGAAACAGCTGACAGCTATGGCAATGACACTGAAAAAAACAACCTGCCATCCATTCTGTCCTGCAAGAAAGCTGAAGGCAGCACCGTGATTATGCACATGTATAATTCTGAAAAAATTAGGAATAACCTCAATGGAACCAGCGATATCATTAACCGGTACATTACTTACAATCCATTGTTTTGTCAGATAATCCAAAAGCATGACCACAACAGAGAGAAGCAGATAAACCAGGCCGGTTTTAAAAATTTTTCCACCCATCCACAAATCCTTGATTATCAGTAAACAAAGCCCTGCATAAAACAGGGCTTATACATATTATAACAAATGCATCATGAACGCTTTATGCGAACTTACGGATTTCACCGTTGCCGTCGATATTCTCAGCACAACGCTTACAGATACCTGGATGACCTGAAACAGAACCGATTCCAGGAACTCGATGCCAGCATCTTTCGCACTTTTCTTCTGCTGTTGCAACAACAGTTACGGCTAAGCCGTCAATATCTGCCTTTTCAGCATCTGCTCCGTCAGCAAGAGGCAGTACTTCACACTTTGACACCAGAAGAACGAAGCGTAATTCATCTTCCAGAGCCGCAAGAGTTGCGGTAATGTCATCGTTTGCGTAGATCTTTACTTCCGCTTCCAATGAACTGCCGATAACCTTGTTCTTACGGGCATTTTCAAGCTTCTTATTCACTTCATCGCGAACAGTCTTAACCTTCTGCCAGAAATCATCATTAAGAGACGCGTCATCAGGAAGTTCCTTAAGACCTTCATACCATTCTGCTGTAAATACATACTTATCTCTCTTTCCAGGTAAGAGCTGCCATATTTCCTGAGCGGTAAAGCTCAGAATCGGAGAGAACCAGCGTACCATGGCTTCAGCAATAAGATACTGTGCAGTCTGACTTGATCTGCGGGCAACACCGTCGGTCTTGGAGGTATACAGTCTGTCCTTAACAATATCAAGATAGAAAGATCCCATATCTACGGAGCAGAACTGCATAATCTTCTGCACAACGGTATGGAAATCAAAGCTGTTATAAGCCTTGATAATTTCCTTCTGAGCCTTTGCGGCACATGATACTGCCCAGCGGTCAAGTGCAACCATATCATCGAAATCAACCATATTCTTTTCAGGATCAAAATCATTGATGTTTGCCAAAAGGAATCTTGAGGTGTTACGGATACGACGATATGCCTCGGCACTGCGCTTGAGAATTTCATCAGAAACGGTCATTTCACCGCTGTAATCGGTTGAAGCAACCCACAGTCTTAAAATATCAGCACCGAGTTTGCTGATTACATCCTGAGGACTAACAACATTACCGATTGACTTACTCATCTTACGACCCTGTCCGTCTACGGTAAACCCGTGAGTCAGAACAGTCTTGTATGGAGCCTTGCCTGAAATAGCGGTACCAATCATCAGAGATGACATGAACCAGCCGCGATGCTGATCTGAACCTTCAAGGTACATATCAGCGCTCTGACCGTTGTATTCAGGGCGCTTGCCCACAACGGTATAGCTGGTTGAACCGGAATCAAACCATACGTCAAGAGTATCTTTTACCTTAACATATCTTTCCTGTTCTTCAGCGGTAAGGACTTCCTTAGGATCAAGATCCCACCATGCCTGAATACCCTTCTTTTCAACACGCTTGGCAATCTCTTCAATCAGTTCCTGTGTACGAGGATGAAGTTCATTGGTATCCTTGTCTACAAACAGAGCGATAGGTACACCCCATGTACGCTGACGGCTGATACACCAGTCAGGACGGTTTGCCACCATCGCTTCAATTCTGTTCTGTCCCCATGACGGAACCCACTGAACCTTCTTGATTTCATCCAGTGCGTTGGTTCTGAGGCCCTTTTCTTCCATGCTGATAAACCACTGCGGGGTAGCACGGAAAATGATTGGTGACTTATGTCTCCAGCAGCATGGATATGAGTGATTAATCTTGTTAACTGCTGCCAGAGCATCCTTTTCCTTAAGAAGTTCAACAACCTTAGGATTTGCCTCAAACACGTTCTGACCGGCAAAATAAGGAGTTCCTTCAAGGAATCTGCCGTCTGCACCTACAGGACATGCAACTTCAAGATTGTACTTGCAGCCAACCACATAGTCATCCATACCGTGACCAGGAGCGGTGTGAACAGCACCTGTACCGGAATCATCGGTAACATGAGCACCGAGAATAACAGGAACCTGAATATCCAGGAACGGATGACAGAACTTCAGACCTTCAAGATTGCTGCCCTTGGTAACGGCAATCACGGTGTAATCAGTCACGCCGTATCTCTTTAAAGCTTCAGCCGAGAGAACTTCCGCCAGAATATAGCACTTGCCGTTATCTGCGGAAATCAGCTGATAGTTGAAATCAGCATTGAGACATACGGCTCTGTTTGCAGGCAGAGTCCATGGAGTGGTTGTCCAGATAACAATGTTGGGAACACCGTCACACTTGGCATTGCCGAAAGCACTGAGAACAGCTTCCTTGTCTGCAGCCTTGAAACATACGTCAATTGCATATGACTGCTTGTCATAGTACTCAACTTCAGCTTCTGCCAGAGCACTGCCGCAGTCAATACACCAGTGAACAGGCTTAAAGCCCTTTACCAGATGGCCGTTTTCCGCAACTTTGCCCAAAGCACGGATAATATTGGCTTCTGTTTCAAAATTCATGGTGAGATACGGATTCTCCCAGTCACCGAGAACGCCCAATCTCTTGAAATCATTGCGCTGGGCATCAATCTGGGTTCTGGCATACTTACGGCACTCTTCTCTGAATTCTGCTGCGGTAACCTTCTGACCAGGCTTTCCTACAAGACCTTCAACCTTGAGTTCAATAGGAAGACCGTGACAGTCCCAGCCGGGAATATATGGAGCATCAAAACCGCTTAAGGTCTTGGACTTAATTATGATATCTTTAAGAATCTTATTTACTGAATGACCAATGTGAATATTGCCATTTGCATATGGAGGACCGTCGTGCAGAATAAATGACTTTCTGCCTTTTCTGGCGTTTCTAATCTGACTATAAAGATCATCTTCATACCAGGAATTTAACATCAGCGGTTCACGCTTTGCCAGATCACCACGCATCGGGAAAGGTGTATCAGGCAAATTAAGAGTTTTCTTATAATCTGTCATTTTGATTCAATACCATAATTAAAAAACACTGTCTTCAGGTTTCTAAGCTTATGCTTATTTCCCCGCCGTATCATGAGCGATAGACTTGCCGACAGTATGTCTATACAAGAACGGAAAATACCGCACCTTTAATCATTAAAAGCCGACTGAAAACGATTGACAGTTTAAAACGTCAGACATTCTCAGCCGCTCAATAAACCTACGGATGAACACTGAAATACGCTCTGGTTTCCTGTTCATCCTTTGAAATCTGCTGTTTCAGCTCATTCAGAGACGGAAACTTGATTTCATCTCTCAGTTTTCTGATAAATGAAACTTTAATCTCTTTCGTATACAGATTGCCGGAAAAATCAAATACAAAAACCTCCAGCAGAGGATACGTACCGTTTACAGTCGGTCTCATGCCTACATTTGCCATGCCGTATCGCATGGATCCGTCGGGCATACAGACCTTCACAGCATAAATACCGAACAGAGGCACAACCCTTCGGTTAAGATTGATATTGGCCGTCGGAAAATTTATCGTTGACCCTATTTTTCTTCCGTGACAGACCTTACCTCTTATATAGAAGTATTCTCCAAGCATTTCCGATACTTTATCCAGAGAACCTTCCCTTAAAAGCTGTCTTATCACCGTTGAGCTGACACGCTCTCCGTGATATCTGTAGCTGGACATGCTGTATACTTCGAATCCGTATTTTCTGCCGGACTCGACCAGCAGATCATATCCGCCTTTGCCCATCCTGCCGAAACGGAAATCATCTCCGACTATAAGCAGTTTAACGTTAAGTCTTTTTACCAGGACATCCTCAATAAACGACTCAGGAGACTGACAGGCAAATTTCTGATTGAATTTAGGGCAGAACAGGTAATCGATATCAAGCTCCTTGAGTCCCAGAAACTTGTCTCTGAACCTGCTTAACCTTGCCGGTATTTTCTCACAGGACAGAAATTCCAGAGGCTGTGGCTCAAAGCACATTACACCCGTTTTAATACCCAGTTTACGAGCCTTCTCCTTCAGTTCACTGAGGACGGCTCTGTGACCTATATGCAAACCGTCAAAATTACCTATGGTTAGTGCTATTCCTTCAGCACGGCAGGTATAATTATCAAGATTTCGCACTAAGTGCATAATTCAACCAACTATTAAAAACAATTTTATTTATCAACAAGAATAGGATTATACCAAAAAAACGTTATGTTTATAACATTTTTTAAACTACGCCCCCTTTAGCTGAGACGGACGAATTCCCAGCAGCAGCAACGTTACAAAATAAACCGCAGCTCCTGATGCAACAAGACACACCAAATACACAATTGAACTTATATGGCTTATTCCGGCCCATTCAGCGGCATCAGCTGCAAAACAGCCCTTAAGGAACATCAAAACCATGGACATAACAATCGTACCGGCAAGAAGCTTTAGAACAAAAACAACGGTATTTCTGCTGATATGATAAATATTCTTCTTGGCAAGACCACGCAGAAGCAGTGAGGCATTAACAATGGATGACAGTGTTGTGGACAGTGCCAGTCCCAGATAGCCGTAACCGCTGTTTCCACCTACAAGCAGCCAGTACTCAATAGGAAATACTATAATCAGACTGCATATAATGTTGGTCACCATGGAAATGATTCCGTATCTTACAGGTGTGGCGGTATCCTGTCTTGCGTTAAATCCGGGAGCCAGAACACGAACAAGCATAATAGCCCATAAGCCTGACACTGAGGCTATTACACTCAGAGACACATGACCTGCAGCGTCGAGGCCGAATTCTCCACTCATGTAAAGAACGCGGATTATTGGTTCACGAAGCATTATAATCCCCATCATTGCAGGGAAACCAAGCAGAAGAACAAGCCTGATACCCCAGTCCAATGTCTTAACGTAACCATCAAGATCCTTTTTGGCAAACTGACGAGACAGGGCAGGAAGAATCACCGTTCCTATCGCCACACCGAAAATTCCTATCGGGAATTCCAGCAGTCTGTCTGAGTAATACAGATAACTGATTGCCCCGGTCGTAAGCTTTGTGGCGATAATAGTATTGATAATCAGATTAATCTGACTGACCGAAACACTGAAAATAGCAGGAATCATCAGTTTTCTAATCTTGGTCACACCAGGATGATTCCAGCTGAAGCGAGGTATTACCAGACATCCCAGCTTATACAGAAACGGCAGCTGAAATAAAAACTGCACTACCCCGCCAGTCATAAAACCGATTGAAAGAGCCAGATTCGGATCTTCAAAGTAATCTTTCAGAACAAAACAGCTTGCAATCATGCAGAGATTCATCAGACACGGAGTAATGGCAGGAATCAGAAATTTTTCAAAGGTGTTTAATATGGCACCAGACACGGCTGTAAGAGTAATGAAAAACAGGTATGGAGTCGTTATTTTCAGTAAAAAAGAGGCCTGTGTAAATTTGCCTTCCCCAGGATTTTCCAGCCACTCCTGAAACCAGCCCCACCCGAAAACGGCCGTTATCACGCTGCTGCCCAGCATACCTATTACGGTAATAATGAAGACAACCGCGCCGAGAGTTCCTGAAGTATTGCTTATAAGATCCTTGAGTCCTTCCTGATCCTTCTTTGCCTTGAATTCAGACATAACGGGCACAAAAGCCTGACTGAATGCGCCTTCTGCAAACAGTCGTCTTAAAAAATTAGGAATTCTCTGCGCAAACAGAAAAATATCCGAACTCTGACCGGCACCAAGAAGATTAGCAATGCACACATCTCTTATCAGTCCGAGAATTCTGGACATAAAAGTGGCAAGAGACGTGATTATACTGGAACGAAATAATTTACTCATGACAATCTGCAATCAATAATCATATGATATGAAAATAATAATCCGTGCTCAGTGTATCATAACCGAAAAGACAATCTCACCGTCCGGACATAATGCTGCAGATTATAATATCTATCTCCCTCATTCTCAAACATAATACTGATTCCGCACAGTTACGCTTTTTGGATAATAATGAAAATATGACGGTTACGCTCAGTATGTACCGCCTTTGCACAGTGCCCGGCCGAGATTTAAATAAATACATCAAAAAACATGACAATCCGGCATGCTTTTGATATAATCCGCACAGTTTATTGTCCAAACCTAGTTTGATTGCAATACGCATGAAATCCTAAATTCCGGGAAGTGTCTCTTTGTGCCGTAAAGCTATCCATAAACAGGGACAAACCACATTACAGTCTGTGACATAACCGGCTAATTATGTCTAAGCGTAATAGAGACTTTTATCTGTTGTTTTTTCAGACAAAGACAATTATAATTGCGTGCATCTGAAAACCAATCAGAATTGAATGGTTTGTGTGTTTAAAGATTAACACTGATAAATTGAACGATAAACCTTAAAAGTATTGTTAAGTTTATCTTTATATTGAAGAATTTTTAGGAGTTTACTTTGGCAAATATCAAGTCTGCTAAGAAGCGTGTAATTGTTTCAGAAAGAAATCGTGTTCAGAATGTTGCTCAGCGTTCAGCTATGCGTACTGCAGTAAAGAAGGTTGTAGCTTTAATTGCTGCTGGTAAGAAGGATGAAGCAAAAGAAGCATTCAACAATGCTCAGGTTCTTCTTGACCGTGCTGCTAGCAATGGTTTAATCCACAAGAACAAGGCTGCTCGTCATAAGTCTCGTTTAAGTGCTCAGATCAAGGCTATCGCTTAATATCTGAAGTATCCTACTGATACAAACATTACGTAAAACCGGCACATTCCATGTGTCGGTTTTATTTTTTTAAATTTATTGAACTTTTTTTAAACTACTCTCTCTAACATAATAGAGCTGAGAGGCTCTCCTTCATAATAATATCTTTCTTAACTCGCTTTAACCTTAATTCTAAAGCGAGTTTTTTCATTTTATCCGGAAAAGTTCTTATAAAATAAGAATAGCTGCCGATAATTCACAGGTAAAACAGACTGTTTAGGTGATATCTGGAGACGGACCCAAATTATCCTCCAAATATAAACAGGTTAATCACAGGTTTATCTACAATGAATTTTTATCGAATTTTAGACTTCTATAACAATTTTCACTGCATCAAACAGAGATTTCATAGAACAACTGAACATATTTAGTTTATACTAACCTAAAATTTTAGATAAATTGTGGAACTTTTTACTTAAGCCATCGTCTAAAATTATACCTGCGAAACGAAGATATAATGTTTATCATTTTCTTTGTTTTTCATTCCGTGTTTTCGGTCATCAAATAAAGCGTATTGATGACCGTTTTTTTTGCCTTACATTTCCTTATCCATAAATTCAACGGTCAGCGTGACTTTACGATATTCTTTATTATTTTCATGAGCACTTTCATCTGCTGTTTTAAAAACTCCGAACACGGCCAGAGGATTGTTCATTGAATCAAAAACTACCGGATGAAGGCATCTCACACCAAGAGGGACGCCGTACTCTTTCCACAACTGCTTTAATATCTGACTGTGATTTCGGCTCTCCGGCTTCAGCCTTAAAGAAGATTTAGGATTAAAACAGAGTCTTAATTCTTTCTCTGCCACATGCATGTAAAACTGTTCTTTTAAGACGGAGCCAACGGAATGAAAGGCCATGTTACCCGAAGCTGCAGTCTGTACTTCATCTGTTTCCGGCTGCAGGCTTATACGGAAATGTCCCAGACAGACAGATTTTCCTGACTCAACTATAATCTCACCGGCTTCACTCAGTTCAGAAGTATCAGGACTTACCACAAGATACCCGCGATAAAGTCCGACAGTCATATTATCAATCATCAGTCTGGCTTTAGCATCATTACTTGTTCTGAACTTCATTATTTCAGCAAGCTGTTTTCTGGATACGCTTAAATTATGATAATGACGCAGAAAAAAACGGATAAACGCACTCTGGTATTTCTCAGACAAATCACCTGTTATATCTGCAAGGGAACCGAGGTTTAGTGTAATCCCGGAATACAGAGATTTTTCCACATAAGCAGACACCTTTTCATTAAGCAGGTCATCCAGAAGCATAAGATCATCGCAGAGATTTTCCGAAACTCTTCTGGCCCCCGTCAGAATCTGAGGAAATCTCTTCTTAAGAACGGGAACAACCTCATGCCTGAGATAATTTCTGTCATATTTGATACTGGAGTTTGTAGGATCAGTGACGTAATCAAGCCCCCTTCCGTGACAGAATTCCTCAACTTCACTGCGGCTGACAGCAAGCATTGGTCTCGCGAGCATACCTGAAGCAAACGGCTGAGAAGACGGAATTGCGCTCATTCCGGGCAGGCCGCACCCCCTGTTAAGAGCCATAATCATGGTTTCCAGCAGATCATCTGCATGATGAGCGGTAAACAGTACGCAGTTATCCGCGGAAATGTATTTTGCCAGTGCCCTGTATCTCGCTGCTCTGGCATTTGCCTCTATGGAACCGGTTTTTTCCACGGTAACATGCTCAACATGAAATTCCACGCCCAGACCGGCACATTCCTTTTGACAGAAAACAGCCCAGTCATCAGCAACTTTCTGTAAATGATGATGAACATATACAGCCATAATGCCTGACGACAGATGTCTGTTAAGCGAAGCAAGTTCGAGAAGCATTCTGGAATCCGCCCCGCCGCTCAGAGCTATAACCCAGTTTAAATTTCTGTAAGGAGTAAAATCAATCTTTTCAGCTATTGAACAGGTTACATCCTTCTTATCTTCCGTCATAAAGGCCGCCTCTACCTTATCAGTTATACAGTTCTTATGCAGATAATAATAAAAAAACCTTAATGTTGTCATTAAGGTTTCTTATATCTTTTACAAAGACATCTTACAGCAATGCCTTTCCATGTCTTTTAGCAGTAACCGAACGCCATAAGCTTCTTATAACGATTTTCAAGAAGCTGATCTTCAGACTGCATCTTTAACTGATTGAGATCCATCAGAAGTCTGAGCTTGAGATTTTCAGACATGGTCTTGTAATCTCTGTGAGCTCCGCCTAAAGGTTCCTCAATAATATTGTCAATCAGGTTAAGTTCCTTTAATGCAGTAGCGGTAATGTTCATTGCTTCAGCGGCTGTTGAAGCCTTGTCGGCACTCTTCCAGAGAATTGAAGCGCAGCCTTCAGGTGAAATTACGGAATAGGTTGAATACTGAAGCATATTCACGCGATCACCGACACCGATAGCCAGTGCACCGCCTGAGCCTCCTTCACCGATTACTGTACAGATAATAGGTACACGAAGAGAACTCATTACCTTAAGATTTCTGGCAATGGCTTCAGCCTGACCGCGTTCTTCAGCACCAACTCCCGGATATGCACCCGGTGTGTCAATAAAGGTGATGATAGGCAGCTTGAATCTTTCAGCAGTCTGCATTAAACGCAGAGCCTTGCGATAACCTTCAGGTCTTGGCATGCCGAAATTTCTTAAAGTACGCTGCTGAACATCTCTACCCTTCTGATGACCGATAACCATTACTGATTCACCGTCAAGGCGAGCAATGCCACCGACAATGGCATTATCATCAGCATAGGCACGATCACCGTGAAATTCTTCAAAATCAGTAAAGATGTTTTCAATATAATCAAGGGTATATGGTCTTAAGGGATGACGTGAAAGCTGGGAAATCTGCCATGCACCGAGATTTGAAAAAATCTTGGTGGTCAATTCTTCCTGCTTCTTTTTCATAGATTCAATCTGATCACTAAAATCAAGACTATCGCCGATATTGGTACTGACTTTCTTAAGCTCTTCAATATGAGCCAGGATCTCAGCAATAGGCTGTTCAAAATCAAGATAATCCATATTCATAATAAGTAACACCTCATTCCTGACGAGAATTTAAGATTTTGTTCAGAAAAAACCGGCTGTACCGCCATCCCGCATATTCTGAACAACATCTGCATCCGTTATGTCTGACATAACAGATTAAGAATACAACATTACACAGCAAAACAATCTGACCTGTCAGTCATTTTTAGTACGGTCCGCATAAAAGCTTTCCAGCCATGCACGACAGGTTCCTATTACCATAACACACAACACCTGTGCCGCAGGCAAAATAAACACTGTGTTATTTAATGATTCTGAAGTTCGGGACTGAAAATCTTTTATCCACTTCTTGTTTCAAAAAAGTATACCAAACTTCCAGCAACCTTTCGATGAACCGCCCGTAACAACATATGTCACAAGCTTCCTGTTTCAGCTGCCGATGAGCAGGCTTCCCCGCGTCTTGCATGATGTAACAGGCTTTTATTCACGGAATTTCCGTAAACAGGCTCGGATAGTCCTTTTCCTACCTTTTGTTTTGTTGTCAATCCTTCCCCGAAGTCACAAAACCGGGGAACTCCTAGAACAACATCTTTAAAGTTTTAGTATTTTAAACCAAATATCCCTTAATTTCGACAAATTAATACCACAATGCAATCAAACTCAAACAAACACTGTAAGCGGGTAACAGGTTATCCGCCCCGACAGGCTAATCGTAAATAATTTCCACTCTGTTTTTCACATAATATTCCAGTGAATCTATGATGGAATCACTCGGTATTACATAGTACTGAGTAGGAATAATCATAAATGAACGATCATTGTCTATTGCAAGCTCTAGTCTGGTATTTCCTCCCTGCCCCTCTGCTATCTCCCTAATCCTGCCGGCAATCTTCTGATCCTTAAGCTGTTCAGTATCCATATATACCCTGAGAGACTTTGCGGATCTCTGACGTGCAGTGGTGATATTTTCCACCTTGTCGATGAATATTTTCTTCATGTTCTCTCGATCATCATAACCGATCTTTCCGGTAACAATAACCAGGGTGTTCAGTTCCAGCTTGTCCTCAAAACGGGCAATCTGATCACGCCACAGGGTAAATACCATTCTGCCGGTGTTATCCATGATAACTCCGCTCATCAGGTGATCTCCTTTCGAAGTAACACTGCGCTTAACCTCTATCAGAATGCCTGCAACAGTTGCGGTAGGTCTGTCGGATGCATAACCGCCATATGAAGGAACAAGCGTTCCGATCTTGCTGACCTGCAGATAATCAATCTCATCAAGGTAACGGGACAGCGGATCGATAGTCAGATAGAGTCCGAGATACTCCACCTCACCCTGCAGAAGTTCCTTATCGGAAAAAGGCTTGGTAAACTGATAATCAGGATCCTTGAATTCATCTGCCACGTCAGCGAACATGTCAATGTACCCGCCCTGTTTTTCCTTGGAAGTAGAGTTACACAGATTCAATGCAAGATCCACGGTCTTAAGCAGAGTACTTCTGTCCTTTGGACTCTTGTTGGGACCTATCTTATCCAAAGCCCCGGCTTTAATAAGAGCCTCCAGCACTCGTTTGGAAAGATTACGGTTATCAACACGCCTGCACAGATCAAACAGACTTACAAACGGACCGTTTGAACGCTCCTTCATAATAGCCTCAACCGGAAAATCTCCAACCCCCTTTACCGCACTCAGACTGAATACTATATGACCTTCATCATTCACTATGAAAGAAGTCTGACCTTCATTGATATCGGGAGGATCCACCTTGATTTTCAGGCGACGGCATTCATTGACAAAAACTTCAATTTTTTCCGCATTGGTCTTTTCTGAAGACATCATTGCAGCCATGAATTCAGCAGGGTAATGCGCCTTAAGCCAGAGAGTCTGAAGAGTAACCAGAGCATAAGCTGCAGAGTGGGATTTATTAAATCCGTACATCGCGAACTTTTCCACCTGATCGAATATCTTCATTGCCTTGTCTACAGATATTATGCCCTTCTTCTGCACACCTTCAGAATAGGTTATACGGTGCTTGGCCATAACTTCAGGCTGCTTCTTACCCATGGCTCTTCGAAGAATATCCGCACCGCCCAGAGAATATCCGGCCAGCACCTGAGCGATCTGCATAACCTGTTCCTGATACACGATAATACCGTACGTAGGTCCCAGAACCGGCTTCAGATCTTCATGCTGGAAATCAGGATGAGGATAAGCTATAGGTTCATTACCTCTCTTACGGTCAACGAAGTTATCCACCATACCGCTGCCCAGCGGACCTGGACGATACAATGCAACAAGAGCAATCATATCTTCAAAACAGTCAGGCTGCATTTTCTTTATCAGTTCCCGCATACCGTTGGATTCAAGCTGGAACACCGCTGTTGTCTCAGCAGAACGCAGAAGTTCAAAAGAAAGCTCATCCTTGAGGTCTATGCGGTTAATGTTTACCGGAGGCTGATTGTTTTTAGCAAGTCGCGCATTAATCATATCAACAGCCCAGTGAATAACCGTCAGGGTACGCAGACCGAGGAAGTCGAACTTAACCAGACCTGCTTCTTCAACGTCATGCTTATCGAACTGGGTTTTAAAGTCACCGCCTTCCTCATCACACATCAGAGGGGCAAAGTCGGTAATAACGGTAGGAGATATTACCACACCGCCGGCATGCTTACCGTGGGAAGTGGTTATACCTTCAAGTTTCAGAGCTATGTCAATAATGTAATGATATTCCTCATCATTTTCATACTTATCAACAAATTCCTGAATACGGTATTCCTCTTTTTTCGGATCCAGCCCCAGTGTTGCCTTCAGAGTTACGTCAGGCTTGGACAGAATGAGTTTAGACAGATTGTCCCCGAAACTGTAGCTCTTCCCCAGAACTCTGCATACACTCTTGACGGAAGCCTTGGCAGCCAGAGTACCGAAGGTAATAATCTGGGATACGGAAGTTCTGCCGTATTTTGAAGCCACATACTTGATTACTTCACCTCGGTTATCCATACAGAAGTCAACGTCGAAGTCAGGCATGGATACACGTTCAGGATTAAGAAATCTTTCGAAGAGCAAATCGTAAGGAAGAGGGTCAAAATCCGTAATCTTTATGGCATAGGCAACCAGTGAACCGGCACCGGAACCACGTCCAGGGCCTACAGGAATATTATTCTTTTTGGACCACTGAATAAAGTCCATCACTATGAGGAAGTAACCAGGGAAGTCCATCTTTATAATTACGTCAAGTTCGATTTCAAGACGTTCAAGATATCTCGGCCTGTTCTTGTTTCTTTCCTCCTCATCAGGGAAAATAACAGCCAGTCGTTCTTCAAGTCCTTCATAAGCTTCTTTGCGAAGATATTCCGCGTCAGTGAGATCACCTGTAGGGAATTTAGGCAGGTAATTGGTACCAAGAGATAATTCCACATTACAGCGTCTGGCTATCTGCCATGTATTCTCTATAGCTTCGGGAATATCACTGAAAAGTTCTATCATTTCCTCTGGGGAGCGCATGTACATCTGATCTGTGTACGGATGAACCCACTTTTCATCATGAATGGTAACCTTGTCCTGAATGGCCACTCTTACACGATGTATTTCAAAGTCCTCTTTTTTGGCAAACATCACCGGATTCGTTGCCACGACCGGTATATTTTCTTCCACGGATTTTTTAAGAGCCAGGGCAATATATTCTTCTTCCTGAGGTCTGCCGCAACGGGAAATTTCAAAATAAAGTCTGTTCGGATAACATTCCCGATAATATTTAAGTCTCTGCTCAAACAGATCCTGTCTTCCTGAAAGCAGGAATTTTGCCAGATCTCCGTTCAGCCCTCCGGTCAGCATGATTACACCGTCACTGTAATCCTTTAACCAGCTCAGATTTACTCTGAACACATGATCCAGAGCCCCCTGCTGATAACCGTATGACTGCAGATCTACGATATTTCTGTATCCAGTAAGGTTTATTGCATAAAGCTTGATTCTGAAAAAGGTATGCTCAGCCGCGTTTTTCTTGGTATCGTCATATACGTTAAGCTCAATACCGAATATCGGTTTTACCCCCTGCCCCATGCCGCATTCATAGAGTTTTACGGCATTGCACTGATTCATGAAATCAGTTATCGATACGGCTTCCATCCCCAGAGACTTTGCATTGCTGACGACCTTCTTCACATCCATTAAGCCGTCACACATTGAATAGTCTGTATGCACGTATAAGTGAACAAATTTGTTATCTGACATTTTTAGTCCTCAATAACCTGCGACCGAAACACAGATATTGAAACGTTGCTGTTTTCGGGCTTTTATCGGATCATGTTTCATCAACAGTCCGCTCAAATTCCATTGCTGCTAATCAAAAAATACAAGCGTGAACAAAGATTTTACCCTAATTAAGATAAAAACAATACCTGTTATTTTTATCTTATGATCTTGATAATATTTCTTTAACCGGCTTGTACGTTGTTCTGTAAAGTCCGTCTATTATCCCGAATTCATTTATGGCATTAAGATGCTGAGCCGTCGGATAGCCTTTATGTGAGGCAAAACCATATTCCGGATAGAGTTTATCAAGTTCATCAAGTTCACGATCACGTGTAACCTTGGCAATTATGGATGCGGCACTTATTTCCTTAACCAGCATATCCCCCTTGACCACAGCCTTGGCAGGCATCATCAGATGTTTTGGTATCTTATTACCGTCAACAAGAACCATATCAGGTACTATCTTTAAAGCCTCTACAGCTCTTTCCATTGCCAGCATTGAAGCCCACAGTATATTAAATTCATCTATTTCCGCCGGTGTAGCTATTCCCACTCCAACAGCCAGGGCCTTTTCCATAATCACGTCAAATAAGGCATCTCTCTTTTTCTCGGACAGCTTCTTGGAATCAGCAAGCCCTTCTATCGGATTGTCCGGATCAAGTATTACGGCACCGGCCACAACATTGCCTACCAGAGGTCCCCTGCCGGCCTCATCAGTACCGGCATATATAATATTTTCACCTGACAGAGGATAAACAAAAGGAGTCAGTTCCACTTTTGACATGACGATTCACCAAGCATATATAATTAACAGAATATCTGTCCATTATAAAAAATTTCAGACATTGAGGGCAAAAAAAAGATTTTCACAGCCATGTGGATAACCTCTACGGCAGAAATAAAACATCAGCCTGATTATTTCCGTAGTGTTCACATGCTGTTTTTAATCACATATTATCGGTACTGTACCTACAGGTATTTTTACGACAACTGCCGGAAAACATTCCTGTATCTCATTATTGACAGAGAAAAACCGGTCTGCGCTTTCCGATAGAAAATAAAGATATAAAAACTGATTATGCCTGCTTATTATCAGACAATGACACTTTCCTGTCGGAGATAACCTTTAATACGGCATCAGCGGCTATGGAATCAGAATCCATGCAGAGAAGCTTGTGAAGCCGGTTAAACTCCATAAAGATATGACGGTTGTCACTGGTGAATATCTTGTTGATTTCTTCACTGATATTATCCGGAGTACAGTCATCCTGAATCAGTTCAGGAACTATCCTTCTTCCGCTTAACAGATTAGGCAGGGAAAACATGTTAACCTTGAGCAGATGCTTGCCTATCATGGCGGTAATGTTGCTCACTATATAACAGACAACCATGCTCTTATTAAGAAGCATTGCTTCAAGTGTAGCCGTTCCTGACGCAATTATCAGGGCATTAGAAGCACACATGACTTCCTTTGAGCGCCCAACCCATATGGTTAAGGGAATATTCGGGGCATGCTTCTGCCATATTTTTGAAATGAGCTCTGCCTTCTCTCTGGTTGTTGCGGCACTGACAAAACGCATTACAGGATACTTTCTCTGCAGTTCATAGGCCGCCTCGGCAAACTCAGGTGTCAGAAACTTTATTTCAGCCACACGGCTTCCCGGAAGAATTCCGACCACCTGATTACTCTTCATTGCTTCATCAGAAAAGTTAAGAGCAAGTCTGGCGGCGTTCATTGGAACATTCATAGGGATTTCTTTTGCAAGTCTGTGACCGACATATGTGCATGGTGCATCAAACCTGTCGTAAAAATCCTTTTCAAACGGAAGTATGGACAGCACCATGTCAGTAGCTGCCTTTATCTTGTATATACGATTCTGACGCCAGGCCCATATGGAAGGACTTACGTAATGAACCGTAGGTATTCCGCTCTGTTTTAGTTTTAATTCAACGTGAAGATTGAAATCAGGAGCGTCAATACCGATATAAACCAGCGGTTTGATTCTCTTTAATGATGAGATCAGATTTCGCCTGATTTTAAGAATTCTTGGTAAAGAACGAAGCACCTCACCGATCCCCATTACCGCAAGTTCTTCCATATCAAAAAGCTGCACGGAATTACTTCCGGCTGCTTTTTTCATTTTTGGACCGAATACTCCGATAAAACGGGCAAGAGGATCTTTTTTACGAATGGAACGTATCAGCCCTTCACCCAAAGTATCACCTGAAGACTCACAGGCTGCCACAGCATAGAAATGCTGATTATCAAACGAAGAGCTGTTTTCCATTTTATCGACAAATACCACGGGTGCTTTCTTTCAGAAAATCTACCAAAAGCTGAACTGAAGGTTCCTGTTCACACAATGGCGCAAGCTTGGTGATGGCTTCATCAACCGTCTTGCTTTCCTTGTACACAATCATGTATGCGTGTCTGATTGTAGAAATGGCTTCATTGCTGAAACCACGACGGCGTAACCCCTCTTTGTTGATACCGAAAGGTTTTGCATAGTGACCGGCAGCCATAACAAAAGGAGGAACGTCCTGATTTAAAGCAGCCATGCCGGCAATAAACGCATGATCACCTACACGACCGAACTGGTGAATAGCGGCAAGACCGCCGAAAATAACCCAGTTACCAATATGCACATGACCTGCTAAAGTAGCATTGTTGGCAAAAATACAGTCATCCCCGACCACACAGTCGTGAGCGACGTGAACATTAACCATAAACAGATTTCGACTGCCGACCTTGGTCAGACAGTTGTCCTGAACTGTACCGCGATGGAATGTGCAATGTTCTCTGATAACATTGTCATCACCGATTTCCAGAAAAGTCCTTTCACCAGCGTACTTCTTATCCTGACAGTCTTCACCTATAGTAGCAAACTGAAATATTTTATTGCGCTTACCAATCTTGACCGGTCCTTTAACAACGCAATGAGAAGCAATGGAAGTTCCTTCACCAATCTCTACCTCTGAACCGATAATGGTCCACGGGCCAACCGTAACTCCCGGTCCGATCACAGCATCATCACTGACAATGGCAGTGGAATGTATAACCGCACTTTTATCAATCATAGCTACCTGCCTTAACAGAAAAATTAGCCTTTACGCTTAGCACACATTAAATCAGCAGAGCAGACAACTTCGCCGTCAACTGATGCTACACCGGTAAACTTTGCAATACCGCGTCTTTCCTTAAGATATTCAACTTCAAGAACCAGCTGATCTCCAGGAACAACAGGTCTCTTGAAACGAGCGTTATCGATTGAAGCAAAATAATAGAGTTCGTCTGATTCAGGCTTGCCTACCATAGTAAAAGCGAGAATACCAGTTGCCTGAGCCATGGCTTCAAGAATTAAAACACCTGGCAGAACTGGCTTTCCTGGGAAATGTCCCTGAAAGAAAGGTTCGTTAAAAGACACGTTCTTGATAGCCTTGAGGGTCTTGTGTTCACCTTCTGTGCAATATTCAAGAACTCTGTCCACCAAAAGAAATGGATAACGATGTGGCAAAAGATTCAAAATCTGTTGAATATCTAATTCTTTCTGTATAGTGCTCAATTCTTTATTCCTTACCTTGGTTATCTGTAATTTCTGCCAGCTTCTTTTCTACACCTACCAGACGCTTGTAAATCTTCTCGATCTGATACATACGAACCTGGGTTCTGGCCCATGTCGAAGCATCCTGAACAGGCAGATAGGATTCGTATTTACCCGGCTTCTTGATATTGGATCCTACCTGACCCAGAATCTGTACGCCGTCGCAAACAGAAATATGGCCGTTAAATACTGAAGTACCGCCGATTATGCAGTACTTACCAATACTTACGCTACCTGCAATAACAGTGGCACCTGCAATTGCGGTTCCATAGCCAATCTTATCATTATGTGCAACCTGCACTTGATTGTCTATTATAACATTATCTTCAATCACTGTGTCATCTATTGCACCACGATCGACTGTAGTGGAAGCTCCGATTTCAACGTCATTACCAATCACGACACGACCCACCTGAGGAATTTTCACCCAGCGGCCACGTTCATTGGCATACCCGAATCCGTCAGAACCGATTACCGCGCCTGACTGAAACAGACAGCGATCTCCGATAACACAGTTATGATAAATACTTACGTTTGCCCATAATTTGGTATTCTTACCGATGATGGTATTTTTACCTACAAAACAGTTAGGGCCGATCTGAGCCCCTTCTCCGATATGCGCACCTGCTTCAATTACCGCATTGGCGCCTACTGACACGTTCTCCTCGAGCACGGCTGTAGGATCAATCACGGCACTTGGATGAATACCGGTTGCACTTCTGGGGGTAGTATCAAAAATCTGAGCAACCTTGGCAAAAGCAACGTACGGAACATCCACAACAATGTAATTGTGAGAGGAAACCTCATCCACCATATCAGCCTTTACAATAACTGCACCGGCCTTGGTTTCAGAGAGGTATTTACGCATTTTGTCATCAGACAGAAAACTGATCTCATTGCTCTGTGCAGTGGCTAAGTTAGCCACTTTGAAGACTTCATGATTTCCATCGCCAACAACTCTGCCACCTAATGATTCGGCAATTTCAGAAATTTTCATATGTATAAATACCTCGATTATACCGCTTAAACCAATATCATTAATATATTCAAATGATTACTTAGCCTTGCTTACGCTTTCAACAACCTTTTCAGAAAGATCGATTGAATCACTGGAGATGTAAAGAAGGCTTTCAGCACGAATCACCACGTCAACATTGTTCTGCTTTGCCACTGAGTCGATTGCAGCCTGAATCTTCTTATCAATCTCAGTCTTTTCCTTGAACATTAACTTCTGCTGTTCTTCACGTAATTCGCTGTACTTAACCTGAAGTTCAGTTTCAATTAACTGAAGTTCACGCTGCTTCTTTGCTCTGTCTTCAGGAGAAAGATCATTGTTACCTAAAGCCTTCTGTAAAGCGGCGCCGTCACTCTGAAGCTTATCAAGAGCCTTAGCCTTTGAAGCTGTAGCCTTGTTCACCTTATCTTCTGCTGCCTTAGACTGAGGAATCTTGCTGTAAACATAAGGAACACTTACAGTTGCAACCTTGGTGTCAGCATAGGCCTCAGAGAAAGCCGCTGTACCTAAAACAAGAGAAACACCGATAGCTAAAGAAGATAATGACTTTAACATAATCACTCCTACATAATAATCTTAATCAAAATAAACAACCTATTAAGATATTCTAAAAAAACAAATTATAAAAGGTAAAACTTTAAAAATTGAGATATTAGCATGTTGGTTGCCTAATATTACTCCATCATGCATTAACACAATGTTAGATAATATAAATGCAAAATAATTCCTTTCACATGTAAAAAACTGATGTTTTTCGGAAAAACCTGCATGATTTTCCATGCAGGTTCTTCGTTTCTCATCAGAATGTTCTGCCAAGAGTAAAGCTGAAGAATTCCGTACGATCACCGGTCTTCTTCTTGATTGGTTCAGCAATAGTAAAACCGATAGGTCCCATCGGAGACATCCATACAAGGCTTACGCCATAGGAAACTCTTATATTGTTAGGATCTGAATAATCGTAAAGATAATCGCAGTTACCCAGACACTGCTTCAAGTAGGAATCATCAAAAGTAGTATCCCAGAGAGTACCGGCATCCACAAACAGTGTTGTTCTCAGCTTTGTATCATATCCTTCAGAAGTGAAAGGAGTAGGAACAACGAGCTGGAGACTTCCCGCAACGACTGCATTACCGCCAACAACATCACGGGTGGCGATTACACCGTTATTACCAAGCAGTGAATAGTCATAAAGAGCTCTGGGGCCGATGGAGTTATACTTAAAGCCCCTCATCCATTCATCACCGCCGAGATAGAAGTTCTCGAAGAACGGCAGCACCTGTTCAAAACCGCGCTTGGTACCGTAACCGTTACCATACCCCGCCATGGCCCTGAAATTAATCACATAATCATGATCCTTGTCTATAGGCCAGAAATGAGTGGTATCAGCGGTCAGCTTATAGTACTGCGTGTCAGATCCCGGCACGGCCACGGATACGTTTGACCACTGCTTATTGCCTTCTGTCGGGAACACACCGCGGTCAAGATAGTTTCTGACATAAGTTACGCTGCCGACATAGTTCTGAAACACTATACTGTTTGAACTGCTGTCGTCATCTGAATACATATCCCAGAATTTCTGAATCTGCACAAATGAATTGGTCTGAGACAGCTTGTTGTTTATATAACTGAAGCCGTACTTGATAAAATTATTTTCATCCAGAGGATAACCGATATTGAATCCGCCGCCCCAACGGATGTTTGTATAGTCAACCAGGTTTGCGTCGCCGGCCTTGAATTTTTCATAGAAGATGTTTTCACCGAGAGACACACCGTCGATAGTAAAATACGGCTCATTGTAAGTCAGTTCAATCTTTCGGTCATACTTGTTGGTATTAATTCCCAGGGATGCCTTACCGCCATAACCAAGGAAGTTATCCTGAGAAATTTCACCATTCAGGGTCAAACCTGTTTCTGTACCGAAACCAACACCAGCCTTTATGGATCCGGTCGGTCTTTCCTTTATGGTTGTAACCAGCTCAACACTGTCAGGGTCCATTCCGGTCTTCTTTGGCTCAACTTCAACAGATTCAAAGAAACCAAGCTGATTAAGACGCGTCTTGGAAACGTTTATGGCTTCATTTGACAGCCATGTTCCATCCATCTGTCTTATCTCACGACGGATAACCTCATCCGTGGTAATGCTGTTTCCAACAATCCTTACATTGGTAACATATATACGTCTGCCCGGTTCCACGTGGAAGTTGATATTAACAATACGGTTATCGTCATCAATATCAGTTATGGCTTTTACCTTGGTATAGGCATAACCGAACTTACCCATGTAGTTAGCAAGTATTTCTTCAGCATGAGAAACCTGAGCAGCATTGTAGATATCACCTTTTTCCAAAGGGACAATGCGCTGCATTTCTTCGGCATGACCATAGGTCTCACCGATTATATGGAAATCGTTTAACTTGTACTGTTCGCCTTCCTTTACAGCAATACTTACGTATACACCTTTACGATCAGGTGTCACTTCAACACGGGTTGATTCGACATTAAAACGAACATAACCGCGGTTCATGTAATACGAACGAAGAGTTTCCAGATCTCCGTTAAATCTCTGGCTGTAAAAGTTTCTGCTGGCGATAAAATTCCACCATGGCACGGAATCTCTCAGTTCAAACTGTCCGATCAGCTTTTCTTCAGGGAAAACCTTGTTTCCGACAATGTTTATCTGTTCTATCTTGGCATTAACACCTTCAACAAAATTAAACTTAACGTCAACACGGTTACGCGGAAGATAAACAAGAATGGTATTCACCTTCGCCTGATAACGCCCCATGCTGTGGTAATAATCTTCAAGAGATGCTTCCAGCTCCTTAAGCTTTATTACGTTGAGAGTTTCACCGACCTTAACACCCTGTGAATTAATTATTTCGGTAATCTGGTCTGTCTTAATTGCATCATTACCAGCAAAAGTCAGATTCACGATTGTTGGACGTTCCTTAACATCAATTGTCAGCACGCCGTTTTCGTTAATATACGCATCCACGGAATCAAAGTTATGAGTCGCGTAAATCTTTTTAAGTGATACGGATATATCGTCCTTGGTTACAACATCCCCTACCTGTATAGGCATAGCCAGAAGCACGGCACCTTTAGTAACGCGATATAAACCTTTAACCTTGATATCGGTAATCTGCATCACCGGCTCGGAACCGTCAGCACCGGCAGAAGCAGAATTGCAGAAACACAGGGCATTGGCAATACACACAGCCAACAAACCACGTTTTAAAAACGAATTAAACATTTTTCTATAAACTTTTTATTCAATCAGCTACAAACCGTAGTATAAATCATTAAACACGGCCATTAACATCAATGCAAACAGAAGAACCATACCCACAAACAGAAGTTTCCCCATTACGGCCTGACTCAATGGTTTCCCCCTGATGATCTCAACTACATAAAAGAACAGATGGCCGCCATCCAGCACCGGTACCGGCATTAAATTCAGCAACCCCAAATTCACACTGACCAGAGCCATAAAATTAAGGTAGTACACAAGCCCGAGACTTGCAGTCAAACCAGCCCCCTTAGCTATTCCTATAGGACCTGAGACATTCTTGACTGAAATATCACCTGTAATAAACTTCTTTATAATCTGTAAAGTTACAATACCCATTCGATAGGTTTTGACAACGCCTTTTGCAACTGATTCATCAAATGAGTACTTTCTTTCAAAATAAATCTCGTCTATAGCTTCGGCCATTTTTGGAGAAATACCTGCAAAACCCGTCACCTTACCGTCGATATTTTTTGATTCAGGAATCAGTGTAAGCTTCTGTTCCACCCCCTTTCTCTCTATAGTCAGCAAAACAGGCTTTCCGGGATTATCACGGATTGTCTGAGAGAAATCACTCCATCTGGAGTATTCCTTACCGTTGTATGCAATAATCGTATCGTCTGCCAATAAGCCCGCCTTCTCAGCAGCTGAATCCTTCTGAACCAGCGCAACGACACTCAATACTCTCCCTTTCAGTGAATTAAGACCTATCTGACTCAGGAGATCGGTTTTACGAGGATCGATCTCCCAATCTGAAAGATTTAATGTAATTTCCCTGAGCTCGCCTTTTCCAAGTTCACCACGAACACCGACAACAACATCTTCTTTAACATGACTTATCAGCTCATATAAAGCTTCTTCCCAATCGGCTACATGACCCCCTCCGACTGAGACAATAAGATCGTCATCTTTAAATCCCGCTTTGGCAGCTACCCCGTTCACATCCGTAATTTCCACTGCCGGTTTGAGATCCGGAACTCCATACATAAAATTGAATGTATAGAGAAACCAGGCAAGAACTATGTTACAGAAAGGTCCCGCAAAAACGATCAGAAATTTCTGCCACACCTTCTTTTCACAGAAAGCCCTTCCCTTGTACTGAGGCTGGGTTTCAAGCTTCTGCATTTCCTTTTTTCCGGAATCACTTGAATCCTCACCGTACATTTTAACGTAACCGCCTAACGGTATGGCGCACAACGCATATTCTGTTCCTAATCTGTCTCTGAAAGAACAGATGCGCGGACCGAACCCCAGAGCAAAACGTTCCACATAAACACCGCACATTCTGGCCACAATAAAATGACCGGCCTCATGAATTGCTATAAGTACCGCAAGAGCGATAACAAAATAAAAGATACTGGATAAAACAGCCACGGTTACTCCTAAAGAACAGACAGTTCACTGAATGCTCTGGCTCTGGCCTGAGTATCAACCTCAAGAATAGACTCCAGATCAGGTGCATTTACGCAGGCAAACTGTGAAGCCACCTTGGCGCAAACCTTATAAATGTCAGTAAACTTTATCTTGTTATCAAGGAATGCGTAAACCGCAACTTCATTGGCCGCATTTACGGCAGTAGTCATTGCCTGAGAAGTGGCACAGGCATCTATAGCAAGCTTAAGACAAGGATATTTCACAAAATCAGGCTCTCTGAAAGTAAGCGAACCTACCGTAAAGAAATCCAGTTCTCCGACACCGCCGTTAATACGCTGCGGATAAGCCAGGGCTCTGGCAATAGGAGTACGCATGTCCGGTTTGCCCATCTGAGCAAGAACAGAACCATCTACATACTGAACCATTGAATGAATTACAGATTCAGGATGCACAACAACCCTGATATCATCCGGTGAAGCATTAAACAGCCATTTAGCCTCAATGAATTCAAGACCTTTATTCATCATTGTTGCACTGTCTACACTTATCTTCTTTCCCATACTCCAGTTAGGGTGACTCACTGCCTCGGCGGGAGTAACGGCATCAAGTGTTGAAACATCACGATCTCTGAACGGGCCGCCTGAACCTGTCAGAATAATATTTCTGATTCCTGCTTCCTTAAGTTCACATCGGCCGATACGCTGCTGTTCCTTTTCAGGCAGGCACTGGAAAATGGCACTGTGTTCGCTGTCAACAGGGATAATTCTAGATTTGAAACGTCTTGCAGCATCAATAAAAATATGACCACTCATCACGAGTGATTCCTTGTTTGCCAGATAAACTGTTTTTCCCTGAGTAATTGCTGAAAGTGTAGGCTTCAGACCGGCAGCACCAACAATGGCTGACATTAAACCGTCATATTCTTCACTTGCAGCCACGGTATTGAGATTTTCTGCACCAAACAGGATCTCTGTCCTGCGATGTTCGGTCTGCACCAGTTCCTTAAGCTTTTCGTAGGCGGTTCTGTCCGTCATAACTACAACGCTCGGAGAAAATTCCCTGATGATTGAAGCCATCACGGAGTAATTCTTATTTCCTGTTGCTGCGTAGAGACTGTATAAATCAGGATTTCTTCTGATTACGTCAATTGTACTTCTGCCAATAGAGCCGGTAGCTCCTAAAATAGTAATCTTCTTCATAACAATTATCCTAAAATTCGATCCAACGCAGCAAATGTGATTAAAAATACCGGAAGAGCTGCAAGAAGCGAATCAATTCGATCCAGCATGCCTCCGTGTCCCGGGAAAATGAAACCGGAATCTTTAATACCGCTTTCTCTTTTTAAAAGACTTTCCCATAAATCACCTATAACTGAAAATACAACAGTAACCACTGACGCAACTGTCAGTGCAAACATATTCATCTGGAAAGCCTTTCCGTAACAGCCGAAATATGCAAGAACGGCAAAAATAATCAGAGCAAGAACCACCCCGCCGGCAAGTCCCTCAAAAGTCTTGTTCGGACTGACGTGCGGACTCATCTTGTTTTTGCCACATGCCTTTCCGACAAAATATGCTCCGGAATCTGCTGCCCATACTAGAACCATCACTGAAAGAATTGACACCGCCCCTATTGAAGAATCGGTCACAAAACTCTGAAAACGAAGAATTCCGGCGGCCATGAAGAACGGAATGAAATATATAAATCCGGCAAGAATCTTAAAAAATTTTGAACTGACAATTCCACTGTTTTTAGGATAACGAAGCACCAGAAAAGCAGAAAGAATCCACCACGCAGCACTTAGTATAAATACCAACATGACCAGGATGTTGCTTCCTTCAGCGAAAAGCTGATGCAGTCTGGTATCATCCAGCAATATGTAGTCCAGATTACTTTTTTCCGTAGCTGCCGTAACTAGCAGAGTACCACTGAAAATTACCACTGATGAATACAGCAGTCTTTGCAGCACTGGCTTCCAGCCGTTCTTTTTTATGTACTCAGAGGGTGATTTCAGCAAATGTTCATCGTTTATTTCACCTCTGAAAATAAACTGAGAATATTCAAAAGCCCCGATAAAAACAATTAAAAGCAGTCCTGCCAGAAAAAACTGAGGGTACGGAGTTGTCAGCCACAATGAGGCAAGAACAATTAAAATTAAGCCTGTGATAATTCGCTGTTTCATTATTTAAACCTAAAAAAATTCTTGAACCACTACCGCCCCATGCGCCGGAACAGATAACGTGTGTCTACCTACTCCGAAACAAACTGTAATATCAAATGAGCAGTAATATATTTCTGGCTGATAATTCTTAAAACAGAGTTTGCAAATCCGTACATAACCGACAGTAATGTGTAAAAATACGGTCAGACTCTGTTACATGCTCAGTCTGTAAACAGACTACAGCCGGAATCATTAATCAGTATCTCTACTGCTTTTCACCCCTAATCTGTTCGCCGGTACAGCCGAAGCGTCTTTCTCTTGAAGCAAAATAATTCACCGCCTTCTGAAAAACATCTTCATTAAAATCAGGCCATAAAACGTCGGAGACGTAAATTTCACTGTACGCGAGCTGCCACAGAAGAAAATTACTGATACGCTTTTCCCCACCTGTACGTATCAGAAGATCCACATCCTGAGAAACCTCAAGATGCTCTGAAATCATACTTTCATTAAAGTCTTTTATGTTCAGAATATCCGTTGCAGCATCGTTTAGAATCTTTTTTACTGCATTAACGATATCCCATCTGCCACCGTAATTAACGGCGATGTTCAATAGCAGACCACTGTTGTTTTCGGTAAGTTTTTCTGCCTCGTCAATTCTCTTCCTGAAGCTATCAGAAAAAACATCCCGATCCCCAATCACCTTCAGCTTAACCTGATTTTTATGAAGTTTCTTCACCTCATTGGATAAGGCCCAGGCAAACAGATCCATCAGACCGGACACTTCATCTTTAGGCCTTCTCCAGTTTTCAGAGGAAAAGGCAAAAAGAGTCAGTACCTTTATTCCATTCTGGCAGGCATATGAAACAGATTTTCTTACAGATTCAACACCTGCCTTATGGCCAAAGATTCGTGGCTGCCCGCGATCTTTCGCCCATCTGCCGTTGCCATCCATAATAATGGCAACATGAGATGGAACTCTCTGTTTATTTAATTGCTGGAAGTCTGCTATTTCACTCATAAACGGAACGGAAATTAAATTTCCATCAGCTCCTTTTCTTTTTCAGCTAAAAGAACATCAGCCTTCTTGATGAATGAATCGGTCAGCTTCTGAATTTCATCCTGTGACTTACGTTCATCATCTTCAGAAATTTCCTTATCCTTGAGTAATGCCTTAACTTCGTTGTTGGCATCACGACGTAAATTACGAATCTGAACCTTGCTCTGTTCAACATCAGCACGAACAACCTTGATAAGATCCTTACGACGCTCTTCAGTTAAAGGAGGAAGAGGAACACGGATACTGGTACCTGCAGTAACAGGATTCAAACCTAAACCGCTGTTCATAATTCCCTTTTCAACTGCTGAAATGGAACCCTTGTCAAATACGTTTACAACCAGGGTACGGGCATCTTCAACATTAACCTGAGCAACCTGACGTAAAGGAGTTGCTGAGCCATAGTAGTCAACCATAACGCTGTCTAAAATTGCAGGCTGGGCACGACCTGTACGAATCTTTGCAAGGCTTGACTTTAAAGCTTCCACAGCCTTGTTCATCTTGTCGCTAGTTTCTTTTTGGATTTCTTTAATCATATCTTTACTCCGCACTCTGAAGTGCCATCAAATAAAAAAAAGGTCTAAGACCGATAAATCTGAATTACTTAATTACAGTACCTTCTTCTTCACCTCTGATAACTTTCATCAGAGCACCCTTCTTGTTCATATTGAACACCATGATAGGCATCTTGTGATCTCTGGCCAGAATGAAAGCACTTAAATCCATTACCTTCAATTCTTTTTCGACAACTTCCTTGTATGAAAGTTCATGATAAAGAACTGCATCAGGATCCTTCATTGGGTCTGCACTGTATACACCGTCAACTTTAGTTCCCTTAATCACTGCATCAGCCTGGATTTCAATACCACGAAGGCATGCGGCACTGTCAGTGGTAAAGAAAGGGTTTCCGGTGCCTGCTGAAAGAATTACTACCTCACCCTTTTCCAGTCTTGAAATCGCCTCCATCCATGAATAAGGAGTAGTAATACCCTGAATAGGCATTGCTGACATCAAAGTGGTCTTTATGGAATTTCTTTCCAGCGAATCCCTCATTGCAAGACCGTTCATTACGGTTGCAAGCATACCCATGTGATCACCGACAACTCGATTCATGCCTGATTCAGCAAGCTTTGCACCTCTGAAGATATTACCGCCACCGATAACAAGTCCTACCTGTACCCCTGCCTTCACAAGCTCACCGATTTCTTCAGACATTCTCTGAAGAACATCAGGATCGATACCAAAAGCTTCTTTTCCTTCAAGGGCTTCACCACTAAGCTTTAACAAAATTCTTTTATATGCTACGTCTGAACTCATTTCATTACTACCGTATAATTAAATCCGCATGCTTAGTACAGAGATCTGACAAACTCTCAGCATGCGTATCGAAGTCATGACAGCTTTCATATTCTTCAACAAAAGTACACGCTTCAATGTATCAACTAATAAAAATCAAGTAATTATAATCTATATTTGTATTTTTAGTCCATAGAATACACGTGACATAATTTCCATATTCAACACGGCATGCGTGCAAAAACAGCCTTGTATTTCCATAGAACACGGCACAAAAAAAGGACAATCCATCCGGACTGTCCTTTTCAAGAAGCAAATTTATAAAAAGTTAAAATTACTTCTGAGCGGCAGCAACCTGCTGAGCAACTTCAGTAGCAAAGTCAACAACCTGCTTTTCAATACCTTCGCCTACTACCATGCGAACGAATGACTTAACAACAGCGTTGTTCTTCTTAAGAAGGTCACCAACGGTGATGCTGTCGTCCTTAACGAAGTTCTGAGTGGTAAGAGAAACTTCACCGGTATACTTAGCCATACGACCATTGATAATCTTTTCAACGATTTCAGCTGGCTTTGGCTTAGCAGCTTCAGCATTTTCTTTCATAGCGATTTCAAGCTGAACCTGACGTTCATGTTCAACCTGTTCAGCAGGAACATCAGAAGGGTTTACATACTGTGGAGCAAGACCGCAAACGTGCATTGCCACATCATTTGCTAAAGCATTGTCACCACCTTCCATGTCAACTAAAACGCCAATACGCTTGTTGCCGTGGATGTATAAACCAACGTTGCTGCCCTTGATTGCAGAAATACGGCGAATTGACATGTTTTCACCGATCTTAGCGATAAGATTGTTTAAGAAAACTTCAACAGTTTCACCGTTCGCGTAAGTTAAAGCCTTGAGAGCGGCAACATCGGTAACATTGTTTTCAGCAGCAAGAGCTACAACATTGTTACAGAATTCATTGAAGCTTGCATCCTTGGCTACGAAGTCGGTTTCGCAGTTGATTTCAGCAATGAATACGCCGTTTGCAGAAGAAGCTGATACAATAACACCTTCAGCAGTTACGCGGCCGGCCTTCTTAGCAGCCTTGGCCTGACCGTTCTTACGCATATCATCAATTGCCTTTTCAATGTCACCATCAGCAGCAACCAATGCCTTCTTACAATCCATCATGCCTGCGCCGGTACGTTCACGCAGTTCCTTTACGAGAGCAGCAGTAATATTAGCCATCTTTTAATATTCCCTAAAATTCTTGAGTAAATGAGGAGAGCCTGCTCTCCTCATAATTTACGAGTTAAGTGTCAGATTAAGCTTCAGCAGCTTCTTCCTTGGCACTGGCGGTAGTAGCAGCTTCACGAGCTTCGTTAACAGTTGCAGCTACAGCGCTGAGGTAAAGGTTGATAGCACGGATAGCATCATCATTACCAGGAACTACATAGTTAACCTGATCTGGGTTTGAGTTGGTATCAACAACTGCAACAACAGGAATACCAAGCTTGTTAGCTTCCTTGATTGCAATGTGTTCAACTTCAGCGTCGATTACGAAAAGAACGTCTGGTAAACCACCCATATCCTTGATACCGCCAAGGCTCTTTTCGAGCTTAGCCATATCACGGGTACGTTCAAGAGCTTCCTTCTTGGTAAGCTTGTCAAAAGTACCGTCGGTAGCCTGAGTTTCGAGTTCCTTAAGACGCTTGATAGACTGTCTTACAGTCTTCCAGTTGGTGAGCATACCACCTAACCAGCGATGGTTAACGTAGAACTGACCACACTGTGAAGCAAATTCCTTAACCTGTTCAGAAGCAGCACGCTTGGTACCAACGAATAATACCTTACCCTTGTCTGCAGCCTTCTTGCTGATGAAGTTTAAAGCATCGTTGAAAAGAGCTTCAGTCTTATCAAGGTTGATGATATGTACACCATTACGTGAACCGTAAATGTACTGCTTCATCTTAGGATTCCAGTAGCGGGTCTGGTGACCGAAATGTACACCAGCTTCGAACATTTCGTTAATTGAAACTTTAGCCATTTTTTTAATTTCCTTTTTGGGGTTATTCCTCCACCGAACGGGAATGTGAACTGTAAACAGCACCCCCACATTTACCTTTTTCATATCCGGTGTGTGTAATAAACAAAAAACCTCTGGTAAATTTAACCAGACTTTTTATACAATTTGAATAAAAAGCGTGCAGATTATACATTACTATCATTATACATTTCAATATATTTTTACTCGTCCGGACAAAGTCACTCCTCATTTGTTCTCTGTGCTCCGAGATACTGATATCACAATAATCAGCAATGTTTTTAAACTTTCTTTCAGTCCGCGACAGGAATTATTTTCAATAGTGCAAAATTGAAAAACAATAATTCTTATCAATGGTATAATACACGCAAAGATTTTATTAACAGATCAACGGATGTTTGCATAAGGAGCAGTCCTGAGGCAGTTATTTGAAATCCGTCGATTCTGCCATTGAAAATGATTTTATTTATAAAAAGATACGAATATGGCCAGTAATATTATTATTAAAACTCCTGAACAGATTGAAAAGCTCAGAGTTGCAGGCAGGATTGCAGCTGAAGTTCTTGAAATGATTGAACCTTATGTTCAGGCCGGAATCACTACAGAAGAGCTTGATGACATCATGCTCAAGTTCATAGAAGATGACAGGCAGGCAATTTCCGCATGTCTAGGATATCACGGTTACCCTAAATGCACCTGCATATCCATCAACGAAGTTGTCTGTCACGGTATCCCAGGAAAACACAAACTGCATAACGGAGATATTGTAAATATCGATGTAACGGTTATAAAAGACGGTTTTCACGGAGACACCAGTAAAATGTTTGTTGTCGGACAGACTTCTCCTAGAAACCACCAGCTGGTGAAAGTGACCCAGCAGTGTCTCTATGAAGCAATCAGAGCTGTAGGTCCTGGAAAGAATCTTACAGAAGTGGGCAGAGTTATAGAAAACATTGCCAAGAAAGAAGGCTTTTCCATTGTCCGTGATTACTGCGGACACGGTATCGGTGAAGGATTCCATGAAGAGCCGCAGGTCGTTCACTACTACCCTAATCCATACAGTCTGATCCTTAAACCGGGAATGGTATTTACCATTGAACCTATGCTGAATGCAGGAACCTGGAAGGTCAAAGTCAACCGTAAGGACGGCTGGACCGTAACAACCTCCGACAAACAGCCTTCCGCTCAGTTTGAACACACCATAGTTATCACGGAAACAGGTTGCGAAGTTCTTACTTTGAGAAAGGAAGAAGAAGAAACATTAGGTCGTTACATCACCAACGCGGATTAATAATACTGACCGTAAATCATCATGATTTACGGTCTCTATAATCAGTCTTCTGAATTTACGGCATCGAGTTTTGAAACCAGCTGTTCACGAAGAGATTCCTTTCCCTGCTGACTTATAGCATTCCCGTTTTTATCCGTCACAGTGAAAAAGTCATCGGCTCTTTCACCGGTAGTGGTTATCTTTGCCGCATGAATAACAAGTTCATTATCGCTGAATACACCGGCAATTTTTGCCAGAAGTCCGGGTATATCCAGAGTTGATATTTCAAAAGAAGTCACTGATTTATTGCTGTCATCCAGGAATGTCACTATCGTCGGATGTTTAAACTGCTTAAGCTTTTGGGACATTGGCTTTATTCTGGAAGGTTTAAATTCACTGGCTGCAAGCGCCGTTGAAATAGCCTTTCTTATGGCAGGTATTCTGTCAAAATCAATCTGACTGTCGTTGTTATCCACAAAAGTAAAGGTATCCAGTGCATAATTGTTGCTGGTATTTGAAATTATTGAGGCAAGAACATTAAGATTCTTTTCAGCCAGAACCCCGGTTACCCTGGCAAACAGACCATTACTGTTTTTGGCGTAAACAAAAAGTTCCGTTCCATTGGTTGCCTTATTCTGACCAAACAGCACCAGAGGACGGTCTTCTCCCGAATGATTTATTATGTTCTGGGTATGCCATGCTATCTGCTCGGGAAGATATCTGATAAAGTATTCAGGCCTCAGGTTTGTCCATATCTTAAAAATATCCAGAGGATTATTCCCCATGGCTGTAAGTATTTCCATTGCTCTCTTCTGATTTTCTCTTACATGAAGACTCAAATCAGGAGGATTTTCCAGACCTTTTCGTAATGCATCCCTGGCCTCAAAATAGAGTGTTCTGAGCAGAGTATCCTTATAGCTGTTCCATTCGGTATCATTTGTACCGCAGATATCAGCCACGGTAAGACAGTACAGATAATTCAGAAGATTTTCATCACCAACTCTTCTTGCAAATTCCGCCACGACCTCAGGTGATGAGATATCTCTTCTCTGAGCCACCATGGACATATACAGATGATTTCTAACTACCCACGCCACAAGTTTGCTTTCATAGCGGTTATACCCGTGAAGCTGACAGAAATACAATGCTTCGGGAGCACCGAGTTCTGCATGATGTCCTCCCTGCCCCTTGGCAATATCGTGGAACAGAGCGGCAATAAACAGCAGTTCAGGCATACTGATGTGACTGTATATCTGCCTGAACAGACTGAATTCCGAATCTTTCTCATGAGTAAAACTGTATATATTCCTCAATACTCTCATAGTATGTTCATCTACCGTATATGTATGGAACATATCAAACTGCATCAGACCGACAATATTTTCCCAATGAGGCATGTACAGAGAAAGAATGTGGTGTTTATGCATAATAGGCAGGGCAACAACTAGAGCACGTGGATGACTGATGATTCTCTTGAAGGTGTCCCGGCATTCACTTCTTTCATAGAGATGGTAATTTATGCTTCTTCTGGCATTTCTCAGATAACGGATACAGTTAACGTGAATACCGGTAAGTTCTTCCCTCTCTGTCAGAATCAGAAAAAGCTCAAGAATAATCTGAGGGCGGGTTACAAAAATTTTAGGATCAATTACATCAATGAGATTATCCCTGAACAGAAAGTACTGATTAAAGATTTTTCCCTCAATAACCCTTTCAGGAAAAATCTTTTCATACATCAGCTGCATGCTGATTTCATTTAATTCCACCACCCTGTGAAGAGTCTGGTAGAAACGTTTCATCAGTGTTTCCACGGGGGTATTTCCTTCACCGGTATAACCGAGATAGGTTGCCACCTTCTGCTGTCTGTCAAAAGTAAGTCTGTTATCAGGTTTGTTTATTGACAGATGCAGTGCGAATCTCATTCTCCACAGAAAGTCCTGACACTCCTTGAGCTCAAGATACTCCATTCTGGTGAGCAGGCCGTTGGTATACAGTTCCCGAAGACCTGTTATGCCGACCCCCTTGTGTGCTATCCATAGAATATTCTGAATATCTCTTAAACCGCCTGGATTATTTTTCAAATCCGGCTCAAGCATGTAGATAGTGTCTTTATGAGATGAATGTCTGGCATTCTGCTCAGCCATTTTGGCTCTGTAGAAATCAGTAATCGGCCAGAACATATCTGATTCAACTCTGCTCTTGAACATGTCATATGTTTCTTCAGAGCCCGCAAGAAATCTTGATTCAAGATAATTTGTGGCAATAGTTACGTCTTTGGCTCCTTCTTCGAAGCATTCTTCAAGTGTTCTCACTGACTGCCCTATATCCAATCGCAAATCCCACAGCAGACTGGTAAATTTTGAAATCTGTTCATTCAGAGCTTCGGTTATAGGCTCCCTGCTTATAAGCAGTATGTCTATATCAGAATGAGGCTGCAGATCCGAGCGACCATAACCGCCCACAGCCACAAGACTCAGGGTTTTATATTCATTAAAGTTGAACTGTCTGTAAAGTCTCAGCATCAGTTCATCTATAAACATGGAACGGTTAAGAACCAGTTCATTAACGGTAACTCCGGCAAAAAAAGCTTCTTTCATGTCTTCAAACTGTTTCGCAATAGCTTCGCGACCATTCTGCATCGTGATTTCAGAATCAGGCCAGAACCCTGTGTTACCGTTGTTCATAATTTAATCCTATGCTTATATATTCTTATCTTTAATTCATTATTTCCCAAGTTTATCAGGGAATTCAACTTTTTTCCGCCAACGCAGCCATAGATTTTAAGGTTAAAATCAGCCTCATGAACCAGACTTTTAAGCATGAAGCGGAAACACTGAAATTTTTTGTGAGATTATCAGTAGAGTCATAAATTAGGAGAGAACCTTATCACAAAACAGAAACATGATTACTGTTCACACCGGAATACGCCATAATCATGGAGATACCTGATGACATTCATGCAAATCTGATACCTTTTTTGAAATTACTGCACCATAAAAAAAGCCTTCGCATCAGCGAAGGCTTTTTGAATATGCTTAAAACATCAGAATTGAAAATTAACCGCCGAAGTTATCCAGCAGGATATTTTCATCTTCAACACCAAGGCTGTGAAGCATATCGATAGTAGACTTGGTCATCATTGGAGGACCGCACATATAGAATTCACAGTCTTCCGGAGCCTTGTGGTTCTTCAGATAGTTTTCATAAAGAACATTATGAATAAATCCGGTGTAACCAGTCCAGTTATCTTCAGGTAATGCATCACTTAAAGCAATGTGCCATGTAAAGTTTGGATGTTCCTTGGCAAGCTGATCAAATTCTTCCTGATAGAACACTTCCTTGAGGGAACGAGCACCATACCAGAAGCTGATCTTACGGTTGGTCTTGATTCTCTTAAGCTGATCGAAAATATGAGAACGCATAGGAGCCATACCGGCACCACCGCCGACGAATACCATTTCAGCATCAGTTTCCTTGGCAAAGAATTCACCGAACGGACCTGAAATTGTTACCTTGTCACCAGGCTTCAGTGACCAGATGTATGAAGACATCTGTCCAGGAGGAAGGGTTAAATCGCGAAGAGGTGGAGTTGCAATTCTCACGTTCAGCATAATCAGCCCCTTTTCTTCAGGATAAGAAGCCATTGAGTACGCACGGAGAATGTGAGTATCAACCTTTGAAACCAGATCACGGAGTTTAAACTTGTCCCAATCATTCAGATATTTTTCAGGAATATCGAAATCACGGTAGTTAACAGTGTGAGGTTCAGCTTCGATCTGAATATAACCACCAGCTCTGAAAGGAACTTCTTCACCTTCAGGAATCTGCAGACGGAGTTCCTTGATGAAGGTAGCCACGTTATTGTTTGAAATAACGGTACAGGTCCACTTCTTAACACCGAATACTGAAGCAGGAAGTTCAATTTCCATATCCTGACGAACACCGACCTGACATGCAAGTCTCCAGCCTTCTCTGACTTCACGCTTGGTTAAATGACCAAGTTCGGTAGGAAGAACGTCACCACCGCCTTTAGTCACCTTACAGCGACACTGACCGCAGGCACCGCCGCCGCCACATGCAGACGGAACGAAGATACCCTGGTTGGCAAGTGCGGTTAACAGCTTGTCACCTGCAGGAACTTTAATAGCCTTTTCAGGATCGCCGTTGATACCGATGGTTACATCACCACTGTTTACCATGAAATGCTTGGCAACAATAATTGCTGATACAAGCAGCAGCACGATAAGGATGAATAAACCAACACCATATAATACGGTTAACATTTAACTTTATCCCCCTTAAAGCTTAATACCAGAGAAGGACATAAAGCCTAAGGCAATAAGTCCGGCAGTAATGAATACTATGCCTAAACCGTTGAGGCCCTGTGGAGTATGAGCATACTTGAGTTTTTCACGGATTGCAGCGAGAAGAACCAGAGCAATAGCCCATGAAGTACCGGAACCGATACCATAAACCACAGATTCAGCGAAGTTGTATTCACGCTGTACCATGAATGACACGCCACCGAAAATAGCACAGTTTACTGTAATTAAAGGCAAGAAAATACCCAAAGCGGAGTAAAGGCTAGGTACATACTTATCAAGGAACATTTCCAGAATCTGCACCAGTGCGGCAATTACACCGATATAGGTAATAAAACCTAAAAATGACAAATCAATACCGGTCTGGATTGCATTTGGCTTCAACACATAGGTATAAACAAGGTTGTTAGCCGGTACGGCAATGGTCTGTACAACAATTACCGCAATACCTAAACCGATAGCTGTCTTAACCTTCTTGGAAACTGCCAGGAAGGTACACATGCCCAGGAAGAAACTAAGAGCAAGGTTCTCAATAAAGACAGACTTTATAAATAAATTAACGTAATCCATTATGAAGCATCCTTACGTGAGGTGTCATACTCAGGCTTGGTATTAACCTTGTATACCTGATTGGTTAACCATATTAAGAGACCGATTAAGAAGAATGCACATGGAGGCATCAGCATGAAGCCGTTTGGCACATACCAGCCGCCGTCATTTACGGTCTTTAATAAAGTAATATCAAACCACTTGCCTGAACCGAAGATTTCACGAACGGTACCCAGGAAGCAGAGAATGATACCGTAACCGATACCATTACCGAGACCATCCAGGAATGATAATACTGGAGGATACTTCATGGCGAAAGCTTCAGCACGACCCATAACGATACAGTTGGTAATAATCAGGCCCACGAAAACAGAAAGCTGCTTTGACAGGTCATAGCTGAAGGCCTTGAGGAACTGGTCTACAACAATTACCAGAGAAGCAATTACTGTCATCTGAGCAATAATTCTTACGCTGTTCGGAATGTACTTACGTATAGAAGAAATAATCAGGTTAGAGAAAGCAGTTACGAAAGTTAACGCCAGACTCATAACGAGAGCAGTCTTCATGTTTGAGGATACTGCAAGTGATGAACAGATACCGAGTACCTGAATCATTACAGGATTATCCTTAATCAAAGGTCTTGTAAAAACCTCTTTTGCAGAAGGTAAATCACTCATTATTTCACCTCTTTATTCTTTAACTGCTGTAAGAACGGAGCATATACGTCTTCGAACCAGTACTTAACTGAGTTATTCACGCCGTCACTGGTAAGAGTTGCACCGGAAATGGCATCAACCATATATTCACTGTTCTTGTCAGCGTTCTTTTTCACTGCAAACTGATAGGCACTGTTTTCATCGTAAAGCTTCTTGTTTTTCCACTTTGCTGTGTACGCAGGATTTGCAACTTCAGCACCGAGACCAGCAGTTTCCCCCTGACTGTAATACTTCAGGCCTTCAATAGTGGTACCATTGGCATTTACGGCAAGATAACCGTACATGGTAGACCACAGCCCCTGACCGTAGAACGGAAGTACAACCTTGGTGGTTGCTCCGTTTTCAACAACAAAATATACAGGCATGTACTTGGCGTGGGTCTTTATACCGGCAGAATCCTTACCTGACTCAATTACAGTATTCTTGCCCGGAAGTTTGGCTTCAGAAACGAAGTTATAGGCACCGGCATCACTGCTGCCGACAACCTTTTCTACTTCTGCATCACTTAAAAGCACGTTTCTGTCGAGATCAAGAAGTCTGGCCTTAACCTTGTCATTGAACAGTGTGGTTATATCTTCACCTTCATAATCAATACCTGCAGCTTCGAGCACGCTCTTCATACGGTCAACATTGATTTCCTTTTCCTGTAAAGGCTTAAGTACAACCACTGTCAAACATACTAAAACAGAACATACAAAGCACAGTAAACCAATTACGGTGAATGTTCTTAATGTACTATCTTTGTTAGCCATTTTTTAATTTACACTCCCCTTTACAAGAACTGGTTTAGCTGCAATGCGCTTACGACGGTTGATATTGAACTGGGATACACAGTAGTCAAACAGAGGAGCCCAGCAGTTCGCAAATAAGATAGCGAGCATCACGCCTTCTGGGTATGCAGGATTGAATACGCGAATCAGACAAACCATCACACCGATAAGGAAACCGTAAGCAATCTTACCTTTCTTGGTAAATGCTGATGAAACCGGATCGGTAGCCATGAAGAAGATACCGAAAGCAAAACCACCAACAACAATATGTTCAATAAATGACATCTGAAGCATGTGGTTAGCAGGGTTTACAGATACCATGGAGTTGCATAAGAATGACATGATAAGGAGACCTAAGAATCCACCTAAAACAACTCTTGCTGAAGCAACGCCCATAATGATAAGAGCAATACCGCCGATAAGAATACCGAGGGTTGAACCTTCACCGATACAGCCAGGAATGTTACCTAAGAATGCATCCATCCATGAGTTCAGTTTGCCGGTCTTAGAGAATTCACTGAGAGCTGTCGCACCGGTATATCCATCAACAGGAACCCATACGGCATCACCTGAAATCTGTGCAGGGTATGCAAAGAACAGGAATGCACGACCAACAAGAGCCGGATTCATGAAGTTACGACCTGTACCGCCGAATACTTCCTTGCCGATGATTACGCCGAAGGAAATACCTAAGGCAACCTGCCATAAAGGAATGGTAGGAGGAACAATAAGAGCAAAGAACAGTGAAGTTACAAACAGACCTTCGTTAACTTCATGCTTGCGGACGATACAGAATAAAACTTCCCAGAAAGCACCTACACCGAAAGAAACGGCATAAATAGGAAGGAAGAATATCGCACCGATAAGCATCTTGCTGTAAATGCCTGCATCAGATGAAAGCGAACCACCCAGCATCTGCACCAGGGCATAATGCCAGTCGGCACTGAACAGACTGAATGAACTTGAGGTATATCTAATGAAATCAGCACTTGATGCAATCGCATTGATTGTCTGATTACCAACATTAAACCAGCCCCAGAACATGCATGGGAATACAGCAAAGAACACCATAATCATCATGCGCTTGAAATCAATAACGTCACGTACATGAGTGGTGGTGTTGTGAGTAACTACGCCCGGAGTGTAAAAGAAAGTTGAAGTACCTTCAAATAAAGGATAAAACCTCTCAAGCTTGCCGCCTTTGGAGAAGAGAGGTTCAAGCTTATTAAGAATAGAAAGAATCATCTGTTACCCCTCTAACTCAATCTTGGTTAAACACTTTCTGAGCAGTCTGCCATACTCGGTCTTACCAGGACATACATATGTGCATAAAGCAAGATCTTCTTCATCAAGTTCCATGCAGCCTAACAGCTTGGCAGCATCGGTATCACCGATTTCAATAGCTCTTAGAAGCATGGCAGGAATAATATCGAGAGGCATGATCTTTTCATAGCTTCCGATTGGAACCATTGCTCTTGAGCCACCGTTAACAGCGGTGTTGATGTCGTAATCTCTAGGAGGCAGGAAGGCACTGAGAACGGTACGGGTTACGGAATGCTTCTTTGCGCCCGGCATAATCCAACCGAGGAACTCACGCTTGTTTCCTTCAGGGATAACACTCACCTGCAGGTGGAATCTTCCAAGATAATCAAAAGCGCCTGCAGCTGTATTACCATTCAGTACGGAACCGGAAATCACACGATAATTTGAACCAGAAAGTTCGTTTGCAGTGATTTCAGATACACATGCACCCTGAATTGTTCTGATTAATCTTGGTTTAATTACATTCGGACCGGCAAGGCTGATTACTCTTTCACTGTAGATGTCACCTGTTCTGAACAGATGACCGATGGCAATCACTTCCTGATAACCGATAGACCACATAACGTGTTCTTCTGAAGCTCTGTGAATGAAGTGAATATGAGTACCGGCAAGACCTGCTGGATGCTTACCAACAAAGATTCTTTCCTGAATGTTCTTTGACTTGTAATCAGTTGGCAGAGAAGCTTCACCCTTACATACGTATACATTACCGCCGGTAAGAGTACTAATTACATCAAGACCGTCACAGAAATCCTTTGCATGGCTGCTGATAACAACCTTAGGATCTCCTGCCAGAGGGTTTGTATCCATTGCAGTAACAAAGATATGTTCAGGAGCTGAATCCACAGCCGGAGTCTTGCTGTACGGACGTGTTCTGAAAGCTGTCCACGCACCTGAATCAACCAGCTGCTTTACAACCTCATCACGACTTAAGGTACAGAGATCTTCATTAGGATAAGCATTAAATTTTCTGCTACCAACAATAGCAGAATCCATTTCGATAACTAAAGACTGGAACGCCCTTTTTTCACCACGGTTAATGGCAACAACCTTACCAGGAACAGGTGCTGTATAGCCAACGCCAGGATTCTTCTTATCTGTAAAAAGAGTCTGACCCTTGTCCACAACATCACCAACTTCAACAAGCATGGATGGCTTTAACCCAGGGAAATCGGTACCTAAAATGGCTACATGCTTTACGGCATTATTACTTGCATTAACCACATTTTCCGGTTTACCGCTGATAGGGAGATCTAATCCTTTCTTGATATTTATCATTGTATTTCCAAAGAATAAATTGCAAAAGAAAGCTCTATGTCTTTACGACACACCCAAAAAATCACGACCCTCCGTCCCTTTGCAAAAAAGACAGAGTAATCGGAATTGTGGTGTAGTTTATCACACAAGTGAATATTTTTGTTATTTTAGTTTTTGGTTATATGGAATATTTATAAATTCTGATGATTATGCAACAATCAGTAAATCACTGTCAGATAAGACTTGTACGAACCGGTATCTGATTTCTAATCAACTTTTTCATGTATTCTGTTTATTCAGAAAACATGAATGATTATGCAGACACTTTTTCCTTTTCACTGTTTTCAGATACAGCTTCTCCGTAAGGAGCTATATAAATCAGCATCAGCATACCCGGTATAGCAAGAGCATAACAGATGATAAAGAAGTTTTCATAGCCTACACTGTTGATAATGTACCCTGCTCGAGACGTAAAAAGAGTTTTAGGCAAAGCAGACAGAGCCGTCAGCAGAGCCAGCTGAGTAGCAATATAATTCCCTTTGGTTTCCCTGCACATGTATGCTACGAAACACGCTGTTCCCAGTCCGGCTCCCAGATTTTCACCGCACACGACAAGAGACAGGAGAAAAGAATTAGGAAATTCAAAACTACCAGCCATATTAGAATGGAACGACTCGATTCCCAATCTCCCGAGCGTACCGTTGATAAATCCGTCAGATGAAACAAGGAAGGACACGAAATCCACCTGATTCTGCCAGACATGGGTAATAAAAACAAATCCAAGGATGGTAACTATCTGTGCCAGACCAAACCACCATAATGCTTTGTTTATACCTATTTTCAGCATTATGATACCGCCGACAATGCTGCCTACGAGCAGGGCCCAGAATCCCACAATCTTGTTTACTGTTCCTATGACTGTTTTTGTATATCCCATTTCCATGTAAAAAGGTGTAACAAGTGCTGTTGCCATGCTGTCGCCGAACTTATAAAGAAAAATAAACATAATCATGGCCAGAAGACCTATTCTGCCCTTGCGATCAATCAGTTCCTTGAATGGTTCAACCACGGATTCCTTCAATGATCGCTTGGCTGTTCTGGCTACCTGAGGTTCACTTATAAAGAATGTTGTCATCAGACCGACCAGCATAAACAAGGCTGTTATTATAATCGTCAGACTCCACGGCAGATGATCACTTAAAAACAGGGACAGTGTTCCGGGAATCAGTCCGGCAAAACGATAGGCATTAACAAAGATTGAATTGCCCAGTCCCAGCTCCTCATCAGACAGAATTTCTCGCCGGTAGGCATCTAGAGCAATGTCCTGCGTTGCGGAAAAAAATGCCACAGTAAAATATAAAATCATTATTATATTCAGCTGAAACCCGACCTTCGGCGAACAGAACCCCATCATTATGAAGCAATAAAGCAGAATTATCTGAGTAAGAAACATCCAGGTTCGACGTCTCCCCACCCTGTTGGAATAAAACAAATCAAGAGCGGGAGCCCAGATGAATTTCCATGCATAAGGAATCGTCAGAAGAGAAAGAGAACCGATGGTACTAATGTCTATTCCTTCATCCTTAAGCCATGCCGCAACCAGATTATACAGAAAATAAAAAGGCAGCCCGGAAGTAAACCCCAGGCAGATGCACAAAAACATTCTTTTGGAATAAATTCTAGACAATACGGAATTCTGTTTATCTGTTTGAGCCATGATTTTATTATTTTCTTATTCTGTTTAATCTTTAATTATCAACTATTCAGCGTAATATCATCCATTTATTAACATAAACAATGACATTTCAAAACGCACAACGATATTCAGGTAAACATCATAGCAAATATTAATTTTTTTTCTCTTAAAAAGACTTATTCAGACCAATATAATTGATAAAAACAGCTAATCATCGCAAAAAATATTTAAGAAAACAAAAAGGCTGAACAAAAGTTCTGCCTCTTTCTTCAAATAATTCACAGGAAACTGCTGAAAATCTTCCGACTAGTCCCTGAAATTATTAAACTGGAACGGCTGACCTAGTTCTGAACTGCGAACAAGGGCAATAACTTCCTGAAGATCATCTCTCTTTTTACCGGTAACACGCACGGTTTCGCCCTGAATCTGGGTGGTAACCTTGATTTTTGAATCTTTAATCAGTTTAACCACCTTCTTCGCCATGGCCTGATCTATACCGCTTTTAAGTTTCACAAGCTCGTTACATCTTTTTCCTGACGGTTCAGGTTCCTGAAAATCAAGAGAAGCAGGATCAATATTACGCTTGGACATTTTGTCACGTAAAATGTCATTCATCTGCTTAATCTGAAAATCAGCATCTGCAGATAATTTAATCTGCTTATCCTTTTCAACTAAGGTAAAGGTGGCATCAACACCTCTGAAATCAAAGCGGTTGGTAATTTCACGATTAGCATTGTCTACAGCATTCTGAACTTCATTCATCTGAAGTTCAGAAACAATGTCAAAAGAAGGCATACTCACTCCATTTATAACATACAGCACGAAGACGAAAGACTTCAGCACCGTTTCAAACATACAACGAATATCAGTCAGGAATCACTGACTGTCCGAAAAGACCATAGGTCCTCACGTTAAATTATTATTACTTAACACGGTTCAGAATATTTTTATAACCGTCAAGAAACTGTTCAGCCTTACCGACAACTGACACGCCGTCCATTCCACACTGTTCATAGATTTCAGAAGCGGTGGCCTGTTCGATAAACTCATCCGGAATACCAAGATTAAGCACAGGACATACCAGATAATTTCTGCTTACAAGCCTTGCAACCTCTTCCCCGGCTCCACCTTGTACAACTCCGTCTTCAAGAGTTACTATAACACTGTGTTTTCCGGCCATGGATACAATCAGTTCTTCATCCATTGGCTTAACGAAACGCATGTCAACAACAGTGTAGTCCTTATGCTGTTCATTTACAGTCCTGTAAACATCATGAACCAAAGGCCCCCATACAATAAAACAGATATCCTTTCCTTCCCTGAGAACATTCCCCTTTCCTATTTCAACAGTAGCATCAGTAACTTCGTTGTCAGAGAATATTCCTCCACCTCTAGGATAACGCACGGCAGCAGGGTGTCCGTATGCCAATGCGGTATTAAGCATCTTCCACTGCATTCCAAGCGAACTAGGAGTCATCATAATCATATTCGGTACAGACCGAATAAATGCTATATCAAAAACCCCCTGGTGGGTAGGGCCATCTGGTCCTACTACGCCGGCTCTGTCTACAGCCACGACCACGGGTACATCCTGAATTGCCAGGTCATGAATTATCTGGTCATAAGCTCTCTGAAGGAATGTGGAATATACACAGACCACCGGCAGCATACCGCCCGCCGCAAGCCCGCTGGAAAGAAGCAGAGCATGCTGCTCAGCTATGGCCACGTCAAAATAACGGTCTTTGTATTTCTGGGAAAACGGCACCATTCCTGAACCGGAACACATTGCAGGGGTTATACCCATAACCTTTTCATTATGTTCGGCCGCGTACATAAGCCAGTTTCCGAAATTTTCATCAAATGTATTTCTCTTCTTGTCAGATGTTTCCACTCCGACAGGCACATCAAATTTCGGAACCCCGTGATATGCAGTAGGATTTTCCTCTGCAGGCTGATATCCTTTTCCTTTAATGGTACCTACATGAAGAATTCTCGGACCTTTTAACTGCTTGAGGTTCTGAAGTACAGACACCAGTGTTTCTATATCATGCCCGTCAATCGGTCCGACATAGTTAAATCCCAGTTCCTCAAACAAGGTTCCCGGAAGCATCATTCCCTTAAGATGTTCGTGTGCCCTTATGGCAAATTCCTTGATTTTAGGCAGAGAAGACAGGGTTTTTCTCCCCTTCTTCAGCATATTGTTGTACGAAGGGGCACTGAGCCACATGGCCATATGTTTGGACAGACTCCCAACGCTTTCAGAAATACTCATTTCATTATCATTCAGAATGATGAGTACATCTTCATTAAGGTCACCTGCATGATTCATTGCTTCGAAAGCCACGCCGCCGGTCAAAGCCCCGTCACCTATGACAGCAACAACCTTCTTGTCATTTTTCTCAATTCTGTTGGCGATTGCCAGTCCCAGAGCTTCGCTTATGGAAGTACTTGCATGACCTGTGGAAAACACATCATATTCACTTTCCTGTCTCCACAGGAAAGGATGAAGTCCGTTTTTCTGACGTATGGTTTTCAACAGATCTCTTCTTCCTGTTAAAATTTTATGGGGATAAGCCTGATGTCCCACATCCCAAATAAGCTGGTCATGAGGAGTGTCAAAAACGTAATGCAGTGCAATGGTAAGTTCTACAGCTCCAAGTCCGGAGGCAAAATGACCACTCGTCTTACTCACTGTACTGATTAAGAAATCTCTAAGCTCAGAAGCCAAGGAACTCAGCTTACTCACCGGAAGTTTCTTTAAGTCCTTGGGAGAATCTATCTTACTTAACAGAGGATACTGTTCACTACTCATCTGTTAATGATCCCTTTCTACTATGTACATGGCAAAATCCTGCAGAATTCTGGTATCAAAAGGCAGCGCAGCGACTGAAGCCACTGCTGTTGAAGCCAGAGATTTGGCATATTCCTTGGCTTTTTCTAATCCCATAAGCTTTGGATAGGTGCTTTTGTTTGAATCAATATCCGATCCCTGAGGTTTTCCCAAGGTTTCGGTATCGGAAATTATATCCAGAACATCATCCCATACCTGAAATGCCAGACCTATGCAGTGAGCATAGATACGGAAACCTTTTTTGATGTTCTCATCAAGATCCTTAACACACAGAAGACCTAATTCCACCGCACTTTCAATCAGTGCTCCGGTCTTGTACTGATGGACCTTCTCAAGTTCACTCTGAGAAACCAGACGGTTTTCAGCTTCAATGTCCAACTCCTGACCACCGCACATCCCCTGATAACCGCTTCCTACGGCAAGCACTTTAAGCATTTCAACCTGATTAGAAAGCATATCCTTTTCAAACTCCGCTTTCGCAAGAACCTCAAAAGCAAAAGCCTGCAGAGCATCACCTGACAGAACCCCGGTAGCTTCACCATACTTCTTGTGCACAGTAGGATGACCTCGTCTCAAATCATCATCATCCATAGCAGGTAAATCGTCATGAATCAGCGAATAGGCATGAATACACTCTATGGCGACAGCCGGAGCATCAGCAAGCTTAAGATCTGCGTTCAAGGCATTGGCTGTTGCATACACCAGAAAAGGACGAACGCGCTTTCCTCCTAATAAAGTGCCGTAACTCATGGCCTCCTTTAGTTTAGGAGCAACGACAGGTAATCCATCTATAGCCTGTTTTAATTTTTCATTAACTCTTTCCTGATACGCTGTCAAAACTTCCTTTAAAGTCATATCACTCACCTATCATATACGTGTATCTGCTTTCTTACATTCATTATACAGATTATTGTTAATATATTCTAAACTATATTCCGGCATTAAAATCAGAAACGACATCATCTCCTGTTTTTGTTCCGTTTGCCAGAGATTGACTGTCGGTTAGTATTTTTACTTTTCCTTCTGCATCCTTTAAAGCTTTTTCACAGTCTTTAATCAGCCCCACCCCCTGTTCAAAAAGACTCAGGTGCTCGGATAACGGCAGTTTTCCAGACTCCATCTTCTTCACAAGTTCATCAATCTGTTCAAGCATTTGTTCAAGAGTCTGAGGATTATCCATAAGTTAATTTCCACCGATCAACACAAAATATTTACTAAAAGGAGGCAATAAGTCCTATAATGCGACCTTAAGAAAGAATGATTATAGCACGGTATCATTTTTCGTGCGATACATCGAACGAATGTGTTACCTCAGCCAGATTATTAACAGCCCCGTTACTACACAGATATGAAAACCATCAGATATCACGGAAACATCCGAAAAGCAAACAACAGAGCTGACTTAAAAAAACTTCACGGGAAACCAGTGGCCTGCATTATAGGAGCAGGAAGTATCGGTCAGTTGACAGCCGAACTGCTCAGACGCAAAGGTTTGTTTAAAACCTGTTTTATTGATACCAGAATCAAAAAAGAAAAACGTGTTACCTGTTCCTGTGAATCAATAAACAGCGGGACAACATACAGATGTTCCAAAGGGGTGTATCCTGAGTCCTTTGTAAAAGCTGCTGATTTAATCATTATCACTGTGAAAGCATTCTCTGTCGCCAAAATCATCAGAGACATAGCTCCTCATCTGAATCGTAAAACGCCGGTTATTCTTATGGTTAACGGTTTCGGAGCCCAGGAAGAATTAAAAAAGCTGACTCACGAAAACAGACTTTATCTGGCTTCCACCTCAAACGGTGCAACTCATAAAAAGTACAGTGTATTTGAAAAAGGACTGGGTACCACCTACGTAGGACCTCTGAAACACGCAAAAGAAACCGAAGTTATAAGATATTTTGTAAAAAGTCTTCCTTCAGGAACATATACTGATGCCATTTATGACGAGCTTCTGAGAAAACTGGCAGTAAATGCCGTAATCAACCCTGTAACAGCCATAAGAAACTGCGTGAATGCCGAAATTCTGCGCGATCCGGAAATTATTAAGAATATCATAACCGAAATAACTCCTGTCCTCAGAAAATTAGGACTCAATGACTCTTCTGAAAGTCTGCAGCGCCGTGTTGAAACCGTAGCGGCAAACACGGGAACAAACTATTCATCCATGCAGCAGGACTATTATTACGGCAGATTATCAGAAATTGATTACATTTTAGGAATTTTAATCAAAAAAGCCAAAATTTATGGTATAAAAACTCCATGTATAGATAATCTTTATCAGAAACTGAAAAACATGTGATTAAGGAGTTCTTATGACCTCAGCTCTTGTAATTATGGCTAACGGTGCGGAGGATGTGGAAACCATCTCCGTAACTGATATTCTATCCAGAGGAGGAATAAAAGTTACCACAGCAGCCGTATCAGACTCTTCAACTGAAATATCAACAGCCCACGGTCTGACCATTAAGACCGATATTCTGCTCAAAAATGCCAATGATAATTATGATGTTGTAGTTGTACCTGGTGGATATGACGGTTCCATAAACTGCAGAAAATCAGAGCTTGTAGGGAACATTCTAAAAAAACAAAGAGAACGCGGAGCCCTTATTGCTGCTATCTGCGCCGCTCCGGGATTTGTTCTGGCTCATCATGGTATCCTTGACAACACTACTGTGGCAACCGGTTATCCTGGAACCACTGATGAAATTCCCGTCAAATCAGACAAGGATGTGGTTATAGACCCTGTTAATAAGATTATTACAGCTCAGGGGCCTGCTTTTGCGGCAAAATTTGCCTTCACAATTCTAGCTGTTCTCAAAGATGTGGATACAGCTAACAAAGTTGCATCAGGAATGCTCTATACTCATGATATTACCGCTTAATTTTAAAGAAGATGAAAAAGACCGGCACACCGGTCTTTTTTCATTCATATTATTACCTGTGTCATATTAACACCTTCCGGAAAATTTGTTTCATTGTATCAGGAAGTTGCAGCAGATACTTAAAGAGCACAGCAGCTCTGCTGTTTTTCTCTCTGACGATATACCTTGACATTCTGGAAGCCCTGATCCTTTAGATACATGGCCTGCATCTTGCTCATAACTCCCTTGTCGCAGTACAGGAGATAGGTTTTTGTCTGATCAAGATCTTTAAATACGGAAGAGATCTTAAAGAACGGAATTGTCAGATGTGGTTTATCTGTCACCAGAGGTTTTGCATCGATTTCATCCTGAGCTCTGATATCAACAACTACTTCATTGCTTGCTGCATAATCAGTAATTTCCACATCTCCGCCAATCATTTCCTTTGTATCTTCTGGAATATCCCTTATATCCATCCATTTTGATGCTTCAGCAAGTTCATCAATAAGAGACATGTCAATCTTGCTTTCTTCAGACTCAACAAAATTGATATCTGCTTTGACTGTCGGACGATCGGATATAACTCCACAGTATTCAGGCATCGTTTCCGCAAAATGGATGGTACCAATCTCTCTTGCCTTATCAATGATGTCCTGCTTGTCGGTCACGACCAAAGGTCTAAGAATCAGAGTATCAGTTACTCTGTCTATCACAGACAGATTGGTAAGTGTCTGACTTGACACCTGTCCGACGCTTTCGCCAGTAACCAGAGCACCGGCGCCAAGCTTTTTGGCTATTATGGATGCAATACGCATCATCATGCGTTTTAAAATCACACCTCTTACACTGTGATCCGTTTTAGTAAGAATTTCACCGACCATCTTTTCAAACGGAACACTGATAAAACGAACCTTGTGAGATGAAGAGAATTTATCCCAGATATAGTAACTTTCCTGCTTAACACCTATTTCATGAGCGTTGCCCCCCATGTTAAAGAACAGGTAATGCACACGACAGCCTCGTCTTATGAACATATATGAAGAAACTCCGGAATCGAAACCGCCGGAGATAAGACTCAGAACCTCTTCCTGAGTAGACAGCGGATATCCTCCCATTCCCTGATAAACGGAAGTAATAAGAAACATGCGGTTATTGTCAATTTCAAGATTTATGGTCATATCAGGATTTTTCAGTTTAACCCCCTTTGAACTGAAATTCTGATTAAGACCGCCACCTACGTATTTTTCAACATCAATAGACTTAAAATCCTGATTTCCTTTTCTTTTTACACGTACACAGAAAGTTTTATCCTGAATCTTTAAACCGTATACGGCAGCTACCTTCTCGTATATATCATGCATTGAAGAATATTCATATTCCTCAGATTCCAGAATCGTATGAATTCCGGGAATACGACAAAGGAATTCGGCGATCTCGGCAGGAGTTTTAGAACAAGGGCTTTCTTCATCTAAACGAACTACAAGCTTATCCCAGCAGTCCTGAATTTTAACCTTGACAGAAGCTCTGTTGAGCACGTTTCTGATATTTCGCTGCAGAACCTTTGACATTTCCTGTCTGACAGATTTGCTTTTTACGATGATTTCAGGGAAAAACTTAATAATGTATTTCATAAGGAGTATAACTATGTGTGTAATAAAAACAAGGACACAAATTCATTGTGTCCTCTAAAATTCCATATCAGAGAAGCAAGCTTTGACTTAAAGCGTTACTTATTACTCACGATCATGCTTGTGACAGCAGCATTCATGTTCTTCATCATGTTCATGATGATGCTTACCGCAGCATTCGTGCTCATCGTCGTGGTCATGATGATGTTTGCCGCAGCATTCATGTTCTCCATCATGGTCGTGATGATGCTTGCCGCAGCATTCATGATCGTCATCATGTCCGTGACAGCAGCCGTGCGCACCGTGAACGTGGCCATGTTCAATTTCTGAATCTGTAGCCTGTCTTACATCAATAATGTCAACCATAAACTTAAGAGTCATACCGGCAAGAGGATGATTTCCGTCAACCACAACAGTATCTCCCTTGATTTCCTTCACGACAATAGGCTTCTTTCCCATGTCTGTATCAGCAAGGAAACTGTCACCGACATTAAGTTCCATGCCTTCAAACATATTGATGTCAATTTCCTGAATTAATTCAGGGTGTCTGATTCCGTATGCTCTGTCCGGCTGAACAAGAACATCAATCCTGTCCCCTTTTTCCTTACCCATCAGTGCGTCTTCAAGACCGGGAACAATATTTGAATGACCGATAAGAACTTCCATGGCATCCTGACCATTAGTGGTGTCAAGAACCTGACCATTTTCATCAGTAACAATGTAATCAATTGATACTACAGTATTAGAGGTAATTTTCATAAATGAATAATCTCAGCAAATCATTTTAACCAATTTAGACAAACCTCGCTGATTATAACATAATGAATTGTATTAATACTTTAAGTTCGTTCTTTAAATTTATCTCTGTACACAAATTACTTTCTGAACTCTCACCTTGTGTTTCAATCTAAAAGTATCATCTACCGTCAATTTGAAGGAATATATCATCAAAAAGAAACGCGTTAGGTAATACTGATATTTTTTGCAGTGTGGCAGCTTACTTCCTTGTAATCAACTCTTTTACTTCTGAAAAAAATAATTCTTACAATAACTTAATAAGTTCCTGCCCACGAACTCCAACAGAACATAAACTTATCTTTATTTAAAGTATATGATATATTAGCTTGCAGAAAATTTAATACATACCTCTGTACATTATTACTTTTTATTTTAGGCAATACCGGACACTGTTAAAGACGTTTCCGGTACAACATAATGCATAAGCAACCATATCACGTATCAGCGTTATATGTGCTTAAATCAGAATTAAACGAATATCATGATCTACATCAATAATCTGGAAATAATGCGTGGTACAAACACCCTGCTTAAAGACGCAACTGCCACAATATACCCTCACAAAAGAGTCGGCCTTGTAGGGCGTAACGGGTGTGGTAAATCAACACTATTTGCAGCCATAAAAGGAGAATTATCACCTGAATCAGGAGAAATAATTATCCCTAACGGATGGGTTATAAGTTCTGTGGCGCAGGAAACCCCCGGACTTGATAAAAGTGCTCTTGATTATGTAATTGATGGTGACACCAAATACAGAAATCTGCAGAAGATGATGGAGGATGCAGAAAACTCACACAATGGCATGGCCATGGCGGAAATACATGCAGAACTTGAAAATATCGGAGCATACACTATCAAAAGCCGTGCAGAAACACTGCTTACAGGTTTGGGATTCAGTCAGGAAGAATACAACAGTCCAGTTAAAAACTTTTCAGGTGGATGGAGAATGCGTCTGAATCTTGCTCAGGCCCTTTTATGCCCATCAGACCTGCTACTTCTTGACGAACCGACGAACCACCTCGATCTGGATACTGTAATCTGGCTTGAAGACTGGCTCAAGAACTACAGCGGAACACTGATTATCATTTCACATGACAGGGATTTTCTTGACAATATATGTACCCATATCATCCATATGGAAAATCAGAAACTGAACATGTATACAGGTAATTTTACAAGCTTTGAAGAAGAAAGAGCCCACAAAATTAATCTTCAGCAGGCTCTCTACGAAAAACAGCAGGCTCAGCTGGCACATCTTCAAGCTTTTGTAGATAAATTCAGGTACAAGGCAACAAAAGCGAAACAGGCCCAGAGTCGTCTTAAAGCAATGGAAAAAATGGAAAGAATCGTACTTGCTCACTACGATTCACCTTTTTCTTTCGAATTCAGAGACAGCACTGAACTTCCTCAAACACTTGTAAGAATGGAAAATTTAAGTGCTGGATACCCTGATAAAACCGTCCTTACAGATGTCAAAATCAACCTTGTTCCAGGATCCAGAATTGGCCTTCTCGGTAGAAACGGAGCCGGTAAATCCACCTTTATAAAGACCATTGCAGGAACTTTACCTCCACTTGGGGGCTCAGTAGAAATAGCCAAGGGGATAAAAGTAGGATACTTTGCCCAGCATCAGCTGGAATATCTGGATAATGATGGTACACCATTATCACACCTTACAAAGCTTGCCGATAATCATAAGGAACTGGAGCTTAGGTCCTTCCTGGGAGGCTTTGGCTTCAGCGGAGACAAAGCCCTGGATAAAGTTGAACATTTCAGCGGTGGTGAAAAGGCAAGACTTGTTCTTGCCCTCATTGTTTGGCAAAGACCAAATTTATTACTGCTTGACGAACCGACCAACCACCTTGATCTCAATATGAGAGAGGCAATCATTCTAGCTCTGTCCGACTTCAAAGGTGCTTTAATAGTTGTTTCTCATGACAGACACCTTCTGAAAACAACAACAAATGAATTTTATCTTGTAAGCGAAGGTAAAGTTTCACAGTTTAATGGTGATTTGGATGACTACCACAACTATCTGGTTGAACTTGACAAGAAGAACGAACAGCAGAAAAAAGAACTCAGCAGATCTCAGGATGAAGGTAAAAGCAGTTCAAAGTCAGCATTTAAATCCAAAGAACAGAAAAAACTGGAAGCAGAATTCAGAGAAAGACTTCGTCCTTTAAAGAAAGAAATTGAAAATCTTGATAAAAAAATAACAAAACTAACCTCCGAAAAGAAACAGCTTGAAATTCAACTTACGGATGAAAGCATATATAATGCTGAACACAAGGATGAACTCCAGAAGGTCCTTCTACAACAGAGCAAAGTATCCTCTGAACTTGAAGAAGCTGAAATGCTGTGGATGGAAAAAAGTGAACTGTTAGAACAGCAAACAAACGAATTTAATCAATATCAGAATACAGATTAAGAACAGGAATAGAATTATGCTAAGTTATAGACACGGATTTCATGCCGGAAACCACGCAGATGTGCTGAAGCACATGGTTTTATGTCTTATTCTGCGTCAGTTAAAACAGAAGGGGAAACCACTAAGTTACATAGATACCCATTCCGGTGCCGGGGCCTATTCTCTACAAAGCGCCTGGAGTCAACAGACCTCAGAATATAGAAACGGCATTAACAAAATTTTGAACAATGAGTTACTGCTAAGAGAAGTTCCTGATTACTATAAGATTCTGAATACAGTAAACGATGGCGAGGAAACTCTTAAATACTATCCAGGTTCTCCCATGATTGCTGCACAGATGCTTGATGAAGCTGATAATGCACAGTTTTTAGAATTGCACCCGACAGAATACGACAACCTGAAATACAACCTTTATCATTACAAATACTGCCATGTACACCATCGTGACGCTGAAGAAGGTGTGTTGGCTTTACTTCCACCAGCCATACGCAGAGGTCTTATTTTTATAGACCCTTCATATGAACTCGAAAATGATTATAAACATACCGTCAGCATTGTCAAAAAGGCCTATGGGAAATTTGCACAGGGTGTATATGCCATCTGGTACCCGTTATTGGGAAAAGCCAGTGACCACAGCTACGAACTTGTAAGAAGCCTTACAAAGATCAACATAAAACGTACCATTAAAGCCGAGTTTACGGTATGTGCACAAGACACATTAATGGGTATGCATGGTTCAGGAATGATTATCTGCAATGCCCCGTATAATTTAATGGACAAACTTGAGATAATTCTTCCGGAAATCACAAAATCACTGGCATTGGATAATACCGCAAGATACAGATTGGAAATACTCACAAATGATGATTAATATGCATCAATGTGCGGATTAGACGGTATATACAATTACCTTATGGAAGAGACTTTCATACTGAAATTCTAAAATCACCAGAAAGGAAAGAAACATTTAAAATGATTCTTTCCTTTTTGCGTCTAACGATTTCTTTTTAGGGTAGCCAGACTTTAGGAACTTTTTATTAATTAAAGTTACAGGCTCACTTCAAATCATATACAAAAAAACCCGTTATCAATCACTTTGATTAGCAACAGGCTTTTAGTTATTTGTACTTTATTACTTAAATACTACCAGCAATGATTTGAATCAGCTGATTGTCCTCTACACGCATCAATTGAACAGTTTGAAAATTTTCTTCCTAAACTGTTAATTGTTAATGTTTGGCAAGCCTGCACATCTCTAGTCTGAGATCCTCTGGCCTGTACAGTAATAAAATACTCATTACCATTATCTGAAATAAACTGTTGATAATTATAATAATTACTAACGCTATCAGGCAAAGGATTAACATTATTGTCAACGCAATTGGCATATGTGTTATTTAGTGAAAAACAGTTTTCAAACGCACTTACCAACTTTGTTAATTCCTGTTCAGCATCAGATCTTCTAGCCTGTACAACATAACTACGATATGAAGGAACAGCAATCATAGACAAAATACCAACAATAACAATGGTTATCAGTAACTCAATTAAGGTGAACCCCTTTCTATTATTTAAATCTACCATATTACCCTCCATACACATTAATCTACTTTTGGTACTCTAACTCTAACATGTGTCTGTACTATAGCTGCTGAACGGTTATTACCTACTCTGTCAAGTCCTCTTGAGGTGATTCGATAATATTCATAATTGAAATTACATTCCGAACCAGTAGCGTCGCAAGGACGAATCTCTCTCTGTTCAATGTAATAGATTGTTGTTCCATTATTTAGAACAACACAATTATTCTTAGGGCATAAACTAGCATCCCATTCAAAGGCATTTCTATACCACGGATTATTCTGAGAATTAACCTCATTATTATTCCTAAGCCGTTTAATACCTCTGAAAAAATCAGCAGTATTAACTAAGCTACCGTCAATAGTCCACTGAGATACAGAGGGAGTTCCCTCCTTTTTAAACATATCAGCTCTTTTAGAAAAATCCTTTACATTGCTGGTTGCGGACAAGAAATTTATAGCTCTGTTTACACCTGAAATAGCGCTATTTGAACCCAGTGCGCGACCGTAATAAGAGTTGTCACTCTTCTGACTTTTAGAAGTAACACCTGCGAGAGTAACGGCAATAATTCCAATAATTACCGTTATCATCAATGCGACAACAAGTGCCACACCTCTTTGATTTCTGATAAACATAATATTGAATCTCCCTTACTCAAAATTAGAACCGTTAAACAAAGGAACAGTACCTGAAATTATGCGGTGCATTCTGGTTGTTCTATCATTTGGAACAACGTATTTTCCCATATTATCATTAGATACAGGATTGTTTACACATACGCGTGAACCGGTATAATTCATAGTTGACTTATTAAAGAAGGCGTCTGAAGGGCACGGACCACTAGGGCTAATTTCATTTTGGTCAAATAAAGTCAACTCAACTCGGCCATTATTGGTGTTCTGAGCTTTAATTACATTCTGACCTGTTTCCTGTGATGTAACGAATGAATATTTAACCAGATTTATAAACGGCCAAAAATCACCTACGGATTCTGCAGTAAAATAGGCATCACCCTCACCTGTGCGAGTAGTACCATACAAAATTCTCATACTTACAATTGAACCATCAATGACCTGAGGTGTGCCGACAGGTATATCCCAAGTGGCTGCGTCCCCCTGAAGAGCATGCTGTGCACATACAAGACCATTATTGTTCACAAAAATAAGCATTTCCAATTCTACAGTATCAGGGACACTGATACCTCGACAGTCAAAAGTATAGCCGTTTGCTACAGTGTTCCCGTTGTCATCTCGAACGTCATCTCTTAAGGAAGAACCAAAGAATCTGAACTTAATACTGTTGTTTCCATTGAATAAAGAACCACCATGGATAAAGACATCTCTTCTCCATGCATATGTATTACTGAAGAAAGTATTTGAGCTAAAGGCTGAGCTCTCAGCCATAAATTTAGCTTTCTCAGCGTATCTTCTGTAGTTCATGTGCCCTGCCTGAAATATAAGATTATTAACAAGGTTATCCACCTGTCGTGCACTTTTTCCTGAACGACCTGTAGCACTGGATATACCAAAATTCAACATACTTGACGTCAGCATCTGATATAATCCCGCAACAATAATTGAGGCAACCAATATGCTTATCATAAGTTCTATTAAGCCAAAACCCTTCTTGTTTGATAAAATCATAACAACACCTCAATTCTATTGCACACAACTCCATGCTCTATACGACGTTTATTAAGAATATCATCATTAACATTCCCCGTTATCGGACAGTAGTTATCCAAATTATCAAGAGATACAACTATGTCATTGCCATTCTGATCAGTACGATCACCCTTTTTCTTAGGTACATACGCAAAACTTATAGTTAACTGATAAGAATTTAATTTACTGAGAGCTGTCAAATTTCTTGTCAATCTAAACCTAACAGCCTGACTTACAATGGCTGGAGACCTAGCAAGCCTTGTGCAAACGTCCTCAACACCATTTGCCAAAACAGATACAGGAGAAACAGCCTGTCCCTGATATCTCAATTGAGTTTTTGCATTGGCGCAATTAAAATCAATCTCCTGTTCTCCTCCCCAAGCTAAATTACTTACAGAGTAGTTACTTACCTGAAACAACTTAATAAAATCCTGAAAAACTGCAGTTTCAGAAGTTCTGGCATAAGAACTGCTTAAAGCTCTGGAACTATAAGCCTGCAAAGCTGCAAAACCCAGCATAGCAACAGACACGATCAGCATTGAAACGAGAAGTTCCAGTAAAGAGAAACCTTTTTGCTTTCTATTCATAAATCACCTCAGTAGCCAACGCAATCAGTCGCGTTCTGTGTCATTTGTTTGGTTGTGTCGCCAGATGTTCTCATCACTATGGTCCAGGTAACAGCACGTCCGGATATAACACGACACAATCTTGCAGTGACGTTGCCTTGAACTGCCATAACATCTTGCTGAGCAGCCCCAACCAGACCAGACATACCATTCGGCAGAAAACGAATATTTGCATTCGGATTTGTTTGTGCATCAGTACCGACACTAAATCTGATATTGTTATCAGTTATATCAAAATTAGACACGAAATCATCATTATCGGTGAAATCTCCTCGTCCCGTAGCAAAGTTAGAGTTAATAAATGTACCAAACCCTCTGTTCCAGTCCCTTTGGTTAATTGGCTGTATTGTCACTGGCTGATTAGTCTGCTGGGCTGTGGTTCTTGCAAGATCAAATTCAGCAATTACAGCTTCAGCCTTTGTCGCAAGATCCTGCTCTAATTTCCAATCACGCATGTTAGGTATAGCCACCAACATTAGAATTCCTGCAATAACAATAGCCACAATCATTTCTAGTAGAGTAAAGCCCTTGTTATTACAAACTTTTTGAAACGTCACGCTTCCACCTCCTGTGTACAACGTATCCGTCATATTCAGATAAGTCATAATAATCTCCGTTAGACTCAATTTATAATAATCCACACTTTCCAATTTTAATAACTTTTTTAATCTTTGTTACACTTGGGTTAAATATTTGAGAGATAAATACAAAAAAAATTACACCAATGATAATTTTATGTAAAAAAAACAAAATTCTTATGCCAAATTAATCAATTTTTAGAATTTTTCTCTAATGCATCACTCCATAATATGTGATCTATCATTCATAAACAAGTTAAAAAATATACATTTAATTGTGTTAACCTTATTTCTATTTAGTTTTAAATAATATACTGCCAAAACAGTTATTCTCTATGAATTAACCTTTAAAAACTGCTCTCCCGTCTACACGGAATTTAATCTAAACATAATTCATGCATTCTAGTTTTTAAAAACAGACAAATATCGTGATCAATTTCAAAAACTGTTGTGTATTCACATATGTTTTATTAATAAAAAAATCAATATTAACTCATAAAAAAGTACATATTTTATAAAATTTTCTATTTTTTTTTACTTATCCAAAAATATTTATTGCACAAAACTGCATTTTTCACAATAATGCACAAACTAAAAAAATTTTTAACGCTTATTGAGAAGACCAGACTGATTTCGAATCTCCTCTTCTCTACAGCTATCTTTTGGCAGGGGTGCAAACCCATTTGTGAGGTGCTACTAGAAGCCCATGAACAATTTATTCAATACCAAACTTAATTACCGCGAGCTTATTAATAAGCATGGTTCACCTTTATTGATACTTGATAAGGCAACCGTTCGTTTTCAGTATCAGGAGCTCTCACGAGCCCTGCCGGATGTAACTCTTCATTACGCATTAAAACCGCTTCCCAACAAAGATGTTGTTTCTTCTCTTCTTGAAGAAGGAGCCTGCTTTGATCTGGCATCCAAGGGAGAGATTGATCTTGTGAGATCTCTTAAGATCAATCCTATGCAGTGTATTCACACCCATCCTATCAAGAAAGACAATGACATCCGTTATTCTTTAGATTACGGTTGTAATACTTTTGTTGTGGATAACGTGGAAGAAGCCAAAAAATTTATCCCGTACAAAGATGAAGTAAAACTTCTTATCAGGGTGAGCTTTCCTAATCCGGAAACACCTGTGGATCTATCAAAGAAATTCGGCGTCCTTCCCGAAGACTGTCTTGAGTTGCTCAAACTTGCCGGTAGTTTAGGTTTAAATATTCATGGCCTTTCATTCCATGTAGGTTCTCAAGTACCTAATGCAAACAGGCATGTTGAAGCTATTAACGACTGCGCCAAGATCATCAGAGAAGCTTCTGATTCAGGAATCGAACTCAAAGTTCTTGATATCGGCGGTGGATTCCCTGTTGATTATGAAAAAGCGGAAAGTACAAATATTTTCGACTTCTGTGCACCAATCCGTGAAGCTTTGAAGCAGATTCCATCAGAAATCAAGATTATCGCTGAACCAGGAAGATTTCTGAGTGCACCAGCCATGATAAACATATGCACTGTCGTGGGCAAGGCAGAAAGATTCAATAAACCATGGTACTATCTTGATGATGGTGTCTACTGCAGCTACAGCGGTCAGATTTTCGATCACGTGATCTATCCTAAGTTCACTCCTTACGTAGATGGTGACAAACATGAATCAGTTCTTGCCGGTCCTACATGTGACAGTATTGATATCATTGCAGAAAACATTGAGTTACCTGCTCTTGATATCGGAGATATCATCGTCGGCAAGATGATGGGAGCTTATACAATTTCTACAGCCACAGAATTCAACTTTATAAACAAGACCGATATCCTGGTTATAGATACTGAAAGAGATCCTGAATACCAGATTCCTGCTGCAGAATAACAGCACGATACAAATACGTTCCTGCCTAAATACGGCGGAAATAAAAGAAAGGGATGTTTAGTAAAACATCCCTTTTTCTTGCGTGTTTTAGACAATACATTCCACAGGGAAAAATCAGAGTTATTATAAAAAAACAAATCCCCTTCTTTAAATCCCGAGTAGATTAGAGAAGAGGATTTAATCAGATTACGTTCAGCTTAAGATTTCTTAACCTTTTGCTGGTTATAGTATGGAGCCGCATACATACGCTTTACATAATCACGCAGTTCAGGAGAAATTTTTGACATTCTTTCTTCAAATTTTTTCTTTTCCTCAGGAGCGACACCATCTTCAACGCCGGCTGAAAGAAGACAGGAAGGGAACATTGCATAATTCAAATAAATAAAGTTATCAATTGTCTGCGCAAGCTCTTCAGGTGTTTCAAAATCTCCTGAAAGAGGCTCGCCGGCAGTGATATTTACCCTACCTTTATAACCGTTTATACCGCCAACGATACTGTCAATATCTTCAAACTGAGATTTTACATATGTACCGTTTTTCTCTGTTTCAAATATTTCCTTTGCCTTTGCCTGATCACCAGGATCAAATTCATATGTTATGGAAACAGGAACAATGTTTAATGTTTTCACATAGTCCTTAAAAGACAGTTTTTTCTTTTTTCCATACATATAAAACATCTTGAGGATCGCTTCTTCGGTTTTGTCATTTCCGTCTTTAGCTCGACCTTCTCTCTGGGCAATCCATACATTATGGTTTTCTTCAATTGAACGACCGATGTACTCACTCAAATGAGCCAGGGCTTTAAGTTTGTCTCGTCCCTGAACCGAACGTTTTACTATGAAACTTTTATTCAGACGCATCAGATCGGTAGCCACCTTCATGCGAAGCAGGTTGTCGCCTATTGCAATTTTAACTGTATCAAGATTATTGAAATAGCATGCCATATCAATAAATGCAGGGTCGAGAGAAATATCACGATGATTGGAAATAAAAAGATATCCCTTTTTAGGATCCAGCTTTTCAAAACCCTTACAGGTAAAACCATCAGTGGTATCTCTGATAATACCTTTCATGAATCTTGCAACATAATTCTGAACCTGAGCAATAGTTTTAACCTTGGAAAAACGAAGTTTCAGGATAAATTTCAAAAAAGGCTTACCTAATTTTGACAGAAAATCCGGAAGAAAACCAAAAATTCTCTTGTAAATACCTGTTACTAATTCTTCATTATCCAGAATACTCTTAATGGCATCCTGAACCTCATCATCACGATAATGTCTGATGTCATCAAATTCAGATGATTCAGTTGTTATAACATTATTATCCAAAACAGACTCTTTTTCATTCTGTTCAACATTCTGAGCGGATGAATCTATGCTCATTTAAAATTTCTCCAAATTCAGAAAAATTATTCTTAAAAATGTAAATTTACAAACTGTATATTCCAGCCGATAAGCCAAAACAAACAAATGCTGATTATCAACTTTTTACTCAGCATGATATAATACACTATAGTGATTAATATCACAGGATATATTATGTTTAGCGTAAAGATCTTAATATACTAATGCAATTTTAGCAAATTTTGAGTATTATTCTCATTGAACGTATATTTAGTTATTAAATCTATACTTTATAAAGACAGCATGCTTATGAAAAGATGCTTCTTTTGATATCGCACCTGATAAATGTTGATAGCGTAAATTAAGGATAAAGAATGTTTGGTAAACCTCAATCAGATCCTACTCAGGAATGGTTTCTCTCTCATTGCCATGTACACAAATATCCGGCAAAAAGCACTTTGATTCATGCCGGTGAAAAAGCTGAAACCCTTTACTATATCGTTAAGGGGTCAGTTGCCGTTTTAATTAAGGATGAAGAAGGAAAGGAAATGATTCTTTCATACCTTAATCAGGGTGACTTTATCGGTGAATTGGGTTTATTTGATGAATCAGAAGATCCGGTTCGTACTGCTTGGGTTCGTGCAAAAGGTCCTTGCGAAATTGCAGAAATTTCTTATAAGAAGTTCCGCCAGCTGATTCAGGTAAATCCAGAAATTCTGATGCGTTTAAGTGCTCAGATGGCTCGCAGATTGTCAAAGACCAGTGGCAAGGTTGGTAATCTTGCATTCCTTGATGTTCAGGGTCGTATCGCGCGCACTCTGTTCAATCTGGCTCACCAGCCTGATGCAATGACTCACCCAGACGGCATGCAGATTAAGATTACCCGTCAGGAAATCGGTCAGATCGTAGGTTGCTCAAGAGAAACTGTTGGTCGTATTCTTAAAATGCTGGAAGAGCAGAATATCATCAGTGCTCATGGCAAGACCATCGTTGTATTTAACACTCGTTAATCATACAACAGCATAAGGTATTTCACCCCCTCACTTGAGGGGGTTTTATTTTGCGTATCGTTTTAATAGAACCATAAAAAAGGATGAACAGCCACGAAGCTGTTCATCCTTTTTCAATTATCAGATACCTGTATTACTTGCCGAATACTACTGACAGAGCCTTGTCAAAACGAGCAAAACCTTCGTTAATATCATCTGTGGTAATATTAAGTGCAGGGACGGTTCTTATCACGCTATGACCTGCAGTCAGCACAAATACACCTTGATTCAGACATTCTGAAGTAATCTTCTTTAACAGAGTCTCATCCTTAAGTTCAGCACCAATCATCAGGCCTATACCGCGAACTTCCTTAAAGCAGTCATACTTGGCATTAAGTTCAGCATAATGCTTTCTGAACAGATCAGCCTTAACATTTACGTCCTTTAAGAATTCTGGTCTGTTAACAAGTTCAAATGACTTGCAGCCTACGGAAGTAGCCAAAGGATTAGAACCAAATGTGGTTCCATGTAAACCAGGCTTGAATATTGAAGCAACCTTATCCTTTGCCATCATTGCACCGATAGCTATGCCTGCACCCAGTCCCTTTGCGGAAGTAAGGATATCTGGCTCAACCTGATAATGCTGGTATGCATACAGACACCCCGTTCTTCCGAAACCGGTCTGAACTTCATCAAAGATTAATAAGGCATCATTTTCATCACAAAGCTGACGTACACCTTTAATAAACTCTTCTGTTGCAGGAAGAATTCCACCTTCACCCTGTATAGGTTCCATAATAACAGCACAGGTCTTTTCCTTGGAAATTAGAGACTTCAGCTGTTCCAAATCATTAAAGTCAGCATGAACGATATCCCCTGGTAAAGGTCCAAAACCTTCACAGTACTTAGCCTGTCCGCCTACGGTAACATCAAACAGCGTTCTGCCATGGAAACTGTTATAGAATGAAATAATCTGACTCTTTTCCTTACCGAATTTTTCAAAAGCATATCTACGTGCCAGCTTAAGGGCTGCTTCATTAGCTTCACCGCCTGAATTTGCAAAAAATACCTTGTCAGCAAAAGTACTTTCAACAAGATGCTTAGCAAGAGTAATTGCCGGTTCAGTACACATGTAATTTGAAATATGCCACAGCTTATGAGCCTGCTCTTCCAATGCAGAAACGATTTCAGGATGACAGTGACCAACAACATTAACGGCAATACCGCCACCGAAATCAACATATTCCTTACCTGCATCATCCCAAAATCTTGAGCCGCTACCCTTTACGGCTACAAACGGAGCCGGGCAGTAAACACCCATTAAATACTTGTCAAAATCTGCTCTGGTAACTTTACTCATAAGAATTTATAACCTCACTATCATTTAAGCGTTGAATACTCTTACACGAGAACTCAATTTTACACTGAATACACCGGCAATACCACAAGCTGATGCCGTTCGGATTCCTGTTGCGACGTCCGGTGTATTTTCAAAAGATCCAAGTCTTATGCACGGACTCAACAGGCGTACATTCAGATATGCCCCACACTATTACAGTTATCATCTTGCCAACCGAACATAATGTGTTTTCAGCAAACGAAAAACTATAAAAAACAATCATAATCCATGTTTATGAATTATACTCACTTCTAATATTTATGCAATATTTTTGCATAAATATTCAATTATCTAACTTTTAGTGCCCACATGGTCAACCTCGTGTGTCACCGGCCCGTCTTTGTTTTCTATTTCCGATAACTCATTATGCAGACGTTCCTGGTGATACCCAGGATTTTTGGTATACCTTGCTAAAAGATAATAAAAACCCGGCAGTACAACAAGAGTAACAACAGTCGCTATACTCATTCCAAAAAATATCACCGTACCTACTGCTCTTCTGCTTTCAAAACCCGAACCGGTTGCCGTTATCAAAGGAACAGCACCGATAATGGCTGTAAGAGAAGTCATTAAGATAGGTTTAATACGTCTCACCGAAGCCTTAATGGTTGCAGTTATCAGATCAGGACCGCCTTTTCTGAGCTGATTGGCAAATTCAACAATAAGAATACCGTTCTTAGTAACCATCCCCACCAGTAACAGCAAACCGATTTCACTGTATATGTTAAGTGACAGTTTCATTATCCACAAACCTAAAAGACCGCCGAATATCCCCAGAGGAATGGTAATCATAATTGCAACAGGGTGAACAAGACTTTCAAACTGAGCCGCAAGAACGAGATAAGTGACCAGAACAGACAGTAAAAAAACAATCATCATTTCATTTTCACTGTCCCTGAAATTGCGTGACTCACCGTTTAACGCTACGCTCATACTTTTATCAAGATTCTTAGCACACCATGCGTCCATCCAATCCAAAGCCTCTCCAAGACTTTTATCAGCGGCAGGATGAGCTGAAATAGTTATGGCTTTCTGTCTGTCGAAATGCGGTAATTTTCTGGCTTTTGCCACCAGTTTGAATTCTGCCACGCTTCCTAAAGATACCATCTGACCAGAATCTGTTCTGATATTAAGAGAGGCTATGTCAGTAATATCTCTGAACAATTTCTCTTCTGCACGGATATACACATTGTATTCACTGTCATTCTCAACAAACGAGGTTTGTGTAGAACCGCCCAGATATGTCTGAAGAGCATTGGAAATATCCGTCATGGTTACACCGAGTACTGCAGCTCTGTCGTAGTCTATTACCGCTTCTATTTCTGGGGTTCTCTCACTGAAATTACTGTCCGCATTAATAATATATCCTGCTTCATTGGCATCTTTAATAAGTTTCAGAACAGAATCATTAATCTGCTCAAAGCTGTTCCCTTTAATTACGTATTTAATTGGCGAGCCTGATGTTCCCTTAAACCCTGGCTGATATATATATACCTTCAAATCAGCAATATTTTTTAATTTTTTATTCAGGAACTTGATAAATTCCGTTGAAGAAACACTTCTCCTGTTCCAGTCCTCAAGCTGAATAACAACAAAACCACTCTGATCCGAGCCCTGTCCAAGAGACGGGGTACTGAAACTCAGTGACTTGACAATCCCCTGCCCCAGCATAGGCAACAATTCATCTTCCAACGCAGTCATACTGCGTTTCATTCTGTGAATACTGGCACCCTCTTCGCCGAGGGCATATATGTAAACAACGCCTCTGTCCTCACTGGGACTTAACTGATGAGGAATTACCTGATAAAAAATCACCATAAAACCTATTATGGCCAGAAGAATTGAAGGGTACAGATAAACTCTTCTAAGCATCTGTCTCAGAAAACGTTCATACACATTTTCCAAAGCTCTGATTACCCTGTCTATCAGATTTGAAATCCCCCTGCCCTCTTTTTTCTTTTTCAGCACAAAACCACACAGAGCCGGACTCAGCGTTAGAGCAACAAAACTTGAAAAGAATACGGCTAAAGAAAGGAGAACCGCAAATTCAATAAACATTTTTCCGGTAACCCCCTGAATAAAAACCAGAGGCAGAAAAATAATAATAAGAACAACCGAGGTGGAAACTATGGCAAATCCAACTTCGCCCGATCCCCGCCAGCATGCAGCAAGAACTCCCTCCCCTTTTTTGATATGAAAAGAAATATTCTCTACCATAACAATGGCATCATCTACCACAAGACCGATGGCAAGAATAAGACTTAGAAGTGTTATGATATTTATGGAAAAGCCAAAAAAATACGCACCTATAAAAGAAGATATCAGGGATATAGGTACCGTAAGTGCAGGAATCAGCGTGGTATTCCATGAACCTATAAACAGATATAAAACAACTATTACCAGAAATACTGTTATTGCCAGAGTTTCGTAAACTTCAGTAATGGAATTCTGAATATAGACAGTGCTGTCAAAATCCGTATCAAGAACAAAACCTTCCGGCAGATACTGTTTAAGTTCCTCAACCTTCTTTCTGATATTTTTGGACACGTCCAGAGGATTTGCATTTGACTGAGGAATAACACCTATACCTATACTTGAAATACCATTACGATGGTAGATACTTTCCTCATTTTTGGCTTTAACCTCAACAGTTGCCACATCTCTCAGACGAATTGTCTTGTCCATCCCGTCATGACGTATAGGAAGCAGCTCGAAAGTTTTGTTATCAATATATACTCTTTTAATCTGAACTGGAAACACCATGTCCTGATTACGTATTTCACCACTTGGAAGTTCAATATTTTCATAGCCAATCGCCCTCTTTATATCCTCAACTGTCACTCCCATAACAGCCATCTTCTGAGGAATGAGGCGTACGTACATTACTTTTTCAAGAGCTCCCACAAGTTCTATCTGGGAAACCCCGTCAACAAGACTCAGATTCTTCTCAAGAACATTGGTGGCATAATCTGATAGCTTTACCCTGTCGACAACTGAACTGGAAAGATTAAGCCAGAGTACTACTTCCCCGTCACCACTGTCTCTTGATACCATTGGCTCATCAATATCGTCAGGAAGTTTTTTTCTGGCTCTGGACACAGCATCTCTGGCATCAGACACTGCTTCAAGCATGTTTTTACCGGTTTTGAACTCCATGGATATCCAGGAGCGACCGCTTCTGCTGTTTGAAGTAATTTTATTGATTCCGGATATACCGGAAAGTTCATTCTCTATGATACGGGTAACTTTGGATTCAATAACCTCAGGAGATGCTCCGGAATACGTGGTTACTATTGTCAAAGACGGATAGTCAATATTAGGAAGTTCACGTACAGGAAGTCTAAAAAAACAAACCAATCCGAATATCAGTAACAAAAGACTCATCACTGATGCGAATATCGGTCTTTTTATAGAAACTTCACTTAAAATCACAGCATCTGATCCCTGGTATTGTTCTTGTCTTTCTTCTTCAGAGGAACTTCACCGCCAAGAGCTTCAATATCATCCTGCTTTATAACAGAAACAGTATCGCCGTCATGAAGTCTGTCTACCCCTTCCACAACAATGGTTGTTCCAACTCTAAGTCCCTGATTTATAGCTATCATGGCTCCGTTTACGGGGCCTAAGGCAACCTTTCTTCTGAATACCCTGTTATCTTCATTCAATACGTAAACAAAACGATCATCTCCAACATAAACAAGAGATTTAAGAGGAACGACCGGAAGCTTTTCCGAAGCAAGATTAAGTGCTACCTGAAGCATCATGCCGTCAAGAAGCTTAAATTCAGGATTATCGAAATAGATACGCACACTGACAGCCAGTGTGTCTACATTCACATGTGTATCTATCTGTTTTACCTTTCCTCTGAATACATGTCCGGGCCATGCATCAGTGGTTGCAGTAACTTCCTGTCCTACAACAACTTTTGAAAGGAAACGTTCGGGAATAGGGAAATCGACATAAACCTGACTGATATCATCAAGCTGCAGCAGAACAACCCCGGGTTTAACCAGCTGGCCGGCAGTAATGTTGTGAAGGCTCAGTATTCCTTCAAAAGGTGCCAGAATATCACGTTCGTTTAGTTCAGCTCTTCTCGCATCAACGACTGCGGCCTGACCTTTTACCTGAGCTCTGAGCTGTTCATATGAATCCTGACTGACAACACCTTTGTTTATCAGCTTTCCTGATACTTCGAGACGTCTTTCATAATTCTTAAGAACAATCTCTGATTCTTTCAGTAAAGCCTTGTGCCTCTCATTTTCCAGCTGAATTAAAAGATCTCCGGACTTAACCATCTGAGTCGGTTTGACAAAAACTTTGGATATTCTGCCGGTAACTTCTGAAGTAATCTGTACAGAACGATTGGCATGTACTCTGCCAACAAGAGGAAGCTTAGTACCGGTGGAAGAATACTCGACCTCGGCAACTCTAACCGCCATCAGTGAATTATTTTCATTAGCGACAACCGGATATTTCAAAATCGATGAATAATTGACGGCAAAAAGAATCCCGCCAATAACAGCCATAAGCAATAAGCCACCTAGAATTCTCCACATACCGGTTGTCCTGTAATAAACTCTATTTAAGGTTTAGAAACTATAAAATGAAACCTACAGCCTTGTATACCTTATCAAGAATAATCTGAGCTCTGGCTGAAGCCTTATCCGCACCAGTCTTCAATACTTCACGCAGGTAAGTCTCGTCAGCACGGAGTTCCTTATAACGCTGCTGAACAGGTTCAAGGAAAGCAACAACCGCATCTGCAACTTCAGTCTTAAGATGACCATACATCTTGCCTTCAAAGTGCTTTTCAAGTTCTGCTACCGGAGTTTCTGTTACGGCACTCATTAAATCGAGCAGGTTGGATACACCGGCCTTGTTTTCCCAGTCATAACGAACAACAGGAGGTTCATCACTGTCGGTTACAGCTTTCTTCAGTTTCTTGACAATACTCTTAGGATCTTCGAGCATGGTAATAACATTATTTCTGTTATCATCTGACTTTGACATTTTCTTATGAGGATCCTGAAGACTCATTACACGAGCTCCAGATTCAGGAACAAATCCCTTAGGCAGTACAAAAATATCACCGTATAACTGATTGAATCTGTATGCAATATCTCTTGTAAGTTCAAGATGCTGAAGCTGATCTTCTCCAACAGGAACGAGGCTTGCCTGATAAAGCAGAATGTCTGCAGCCATAAGTACAGGATAATCAAAAAGGCCCGCTGTAGTACCGGCGTTGCCGTAACGCTGAGACTTATCCTTAAACTGAGTCATTCTGCTCAGTTCCCCCATCTGTGTATAACAGTTAAGAATCCATGAAAGCTGAGCGTGAGCAGGTACATGTGACTGTAGGAACAGGGTACATTTTGCAGGGTCGATGCCAATTGCCAGATACAGCGCAAGAGTATTAAAGCTTGCCTGATGCAGGGCTGCAGGATCCTGTCTTACCGTAATGGCATGCTGGTCAACAACACTATATACACAATCGTACTGTTCCTGCATTTTTACCCATTGACGCAATGCACCAATGTAGTTACCAATGGATAATTCACCTGACGGCTGAGCAGCACTAAACACTATTTCTTTCATAACAGTAAAGATTCCTAATTTATACAGTCCTTCTACCAGAACTTTATTAATGTAATTTTCAGGACACAGATACAGCACATGTCCCTGACACAACTTGAATTTTCAGATGGTATTATAACTTATTAATTGAACAATAAAAGAAGCTATTTAAGCTCTCTTATTATTTCTGAAATATCTGAAAATCTATCTATAATCCGACTGGCACCGGCCTTTCTAAAATCAATTCCCTGATTATATCCATATGTCACGGCAATACCGGGAATGCCGGTATTTACTGCCGCCTGAACGTCATTAATTGAATCCCCCACCATCCAGGAATCATACACATTGACATTAAGCATTGAGGCCACATAATTCAAAGGAGCAGGATCCGGTTTCTTTTCAGAAATGATTTCGCTGCCAAGCCAGTAATCAAAGCAATCAAGTAAACCAGACGGTGCCAAAACCGGCTCTATAAACCTGTGAGGCTTATTAGTAACCACCGCTAACTTTATTCCCAGTGATTTCAGTGAGGACAGTGTTGTAAAAACACCCGGATAAATGCAGTCTTTACAGTCACAACATGACAAATATGCTTCATTAAAAACATTACGAGCATCTGACAGTAACTTCTCATCCACATCAGTCAATGCAATATCACGCCTGCCAGCCAGTGCTCTGGCAACAAGTAATGCGGCCCCATTACCAATATAACTTCTCAGTCTTTCCATAGAAATCACCGGATAGCCAACTGCTTTAAGAGCCTCATTCACAGCATGTCCAAGCTGGCACGCCGTGTCTGCCAGAGTTCCGTCAAGATCAAACATAATAAGTTGGGGAACTCTAAGCTCATGCATTAGATTTTCTCCAGTTCAGAACGCATCGAAGATATAACTTTTCTGTAGTCATCTGAACCAAAAATAGCTGAACCGGCCACAAACATATTAGCCCCGGCAGATGCTATCTCACCGATATTATTTGGCTTAACTCCACCATCAACCTCGATTATCAGATCATCTCTACCGTTTTTCACAGCAGCGGCTCTTAATGCACTGATCTTTTTGAGAGCACTTGGAATAAAACTCTGACCGCCGAATCCTGGATTTACTGACATAATCACAACCATATCGAGCTTATCCCATACATAATCAAGCACATTCAAAGGTGTGGCAGGATTCAAGGCTAAACCAGCCTTGCATCCACGACTTTTGATAAGCTGAAGAGATCTGTCAATATGCTTAGATGCTTCAGGATGGAAAGTAATGCTTGTTGCTCCGGCATCAGCAAATGAACCAATCAAGTCATCAACTGGTGTTACCATGAGATGAGCATCTATAGGAGCTTCAATTCCGTACTTGCGCAGGGCACTGCAGATTTGAGGTCCAAACGTAAGATTCGGCACGTAATGGTTATCCATTACATCAAAATGAACAACATCAGCTCCTGCATCCAATACTTCTTTTACATCATCACCTAAACGCGCCAAATCTGCTGATAAGATAGATGGAGCAATTATATATTTCATTGAATTTCCTTTTTAACGGCAGCTACATTTTTTGCCCATGGCTTTGTTTTCTTAATTGCATCAGGCAAACCAGAAATAGATTTCGTTGCTGAACTTCTGTCTTTAAAATCGCCATACATAACTATGTACTGCTGATCCTTTTGTCTGAAGAGAACCCATGAATTACCAACCGATTTAGCAATACGATCCGCCTCGGCCTTCTTTGAAGTAGCAACTAACTGCACAGTATAATGAGAATCATTCAATTCTTCAAAAGATAATTGTTTGTTTTCCTTAAGCTTATTCTGCTCAGCCAAATCGTCAGCCACTTTCTTTTCAGCTTCAAGTTTTGCCTTTAATTCAGCTGCCTTCTTTTCTTCTGCAGCTTTCTTTTCAGCTTCAAGCTTTGCCTTTAATTCCGCAGCCTTCTTCTCTTCTGCAGCTTTCTTTTCAGCTTCAAGCTTTGCCTTTAATTCCGCAGCCTTCTTCTCTTCTGCAGCTTTCTTTTCAGCTTCTAGCTTTGCCTTTAATTCCGCAGCCTTCTTTTCTTCTGCAGCTTTCTTTTCAGCTTCTAGCTTTGCCTTTAATTCCGCAGCCTTCTTTTCTTCCTCTGCTTTCTTTTCAGCTTCTAGCTTTGCCTTTAATTCCGCAGCCTTCTTTTCTTCTGCAGCTTTCTTTTCAGCTTCTAGCTTTGCCTTTAATTCCGCAGCCTTCTTTTCTTCTGCAGCTTTCTTTTCAGCTTCAAGCTTTGCCTTTAATTCCGCAGCCTTCTTTTCTTCTGCAGCTTTCTTTTCAGCTTCAAGCTTTGCCTTTAATTCCGCAGCCTTCTTTTTCTCCTCGGCTTTCTTTTCCTCTTCTAGTTTAGCTAACTCCTGTTTCTTTCTTTCTTCAGCTAAAACTTTTGCCTTTGCATCAATATCAGCTTCAGCCTTTAACAGCTCCACATCCTTACCAATAGCGTTCTTTTTATTAATTTCCTCAATAACTTCTGCATTGTCTTCATCTGAAATAATAATTTTAGAATCTGAAGCAACACTTTCCTTATTGACTTCTAGTTTGTCAATATTATCTTGTGCCACATCTCTCTTATCTTTTAAGGCACCGTCATCCTCAATGTTTTTATGTGTTTTTTCTGCGTCTTCAACAGTAATCAACGGATTAAGGTCATCTCTGGTCTTTGAAAGCTCCGGCATCAGTGAATCTACATTTTTATCATCATCTTCTATGGCATTGAGTACATCCTGAGCTTTCTGATTCTGTTCAGTAATAATAGAATTATCCACAAGAGGCTTATTCTGATATTTAATAACAAAAACAAGGGCACCTGCAACCATTACGGCTATAGCAGCTCCACCAAACAAAGCGGTTAAAGTAGCTTTTCTGCGTCTCCTTGCCCTATCAATAGGATTATATTTGTTGCTATCAGTATCCGATAAACCTTCGATCATACTCTTAATCGCACCAGGATTACCTTTAGCAGCCTGAAGTTCCTTACTGTTTTTCAATGTACGATCATCCAGACCGCGCATTCCTACCATGCTTCCGTAGTATGACATGACCAGAATGCTCTCCTGAACACTGATTGGTTTTATCTCCATATCCATTGGTTCTACGGATAGAGAATTAAGCTGTCTGATTTTCTGTGCCTGCTTTGCTGATGATGAAACAGTTGTTACAATTGAGAACAACTGCTCCTTTTTATACTTACTGTAGATATCCACAAGTTCTGATATAAAACGATCGGCAATATTATCAAAATCATCGATTACAATCAGTACACGCTTCTTGCCAAAATTCATTTTCTGAACAGAACCGATCAGCTTGTCGTTTGAATTAATCTTATTTGCATTGGAAATCTGATTTAAAAGTATCTCTCTGCACTTTGTCAGATCCGGATTTCCAGAACCGGGAATATAGGCCTTAATGAATTTGTCATCAACTGATGAAATAAGTTGCTCACATATAACAGTTTTTCCAGCACCAAGACTCCCTTTGATAACAATAAAAGGGGCTCCTACTGAAATCTGATACTTAATTCGCTCTACTAATGATTTTTGACTAGTTAGTTGTGGTAACTGTTCCAAGGCCATGTTATTTCCCTTCTCTATTGCTAATAATCAGTCGACAGATATTTATTATGTTAGGCCAATAGTTATAAAAAATTTCTTTCTCAGGCAGATTGATACACAACACCGGCCTCAAAAGACTCTATTAACAACCTCAAATATGAAAAATTTTATGACGAAGCATACCTTCGTATAAAACCCGATCAATGAATTATATTAGATATTATTACAGTCATACAAATTTACAATTTTTTTACTACAAAGACTGTGAATATACTAGAAAAAATAGAATATTAAACAAATGGAACGTGCTATACGAAGAGAAAGCCGGATATTCAGCTTTCTCTTTAAACAAGCAGATAAAACAAGGATTACTTTGTTGCTTCTACAATCTCAGCCTGTGACAAATCATCCTTTACAGAAGATTTTCCGAGAGCATCAGGAATAATGTAGCGAATATGACCATTTAATGCTTTTTTATCATGTATCATGAGTTTCATAAAATCATCAGTTGTCATATTTTCAGGCTTGGAAACAGGAAGTCTGTTATTCTTTAATAAAGCAACAATACGATTGAATTCGTCGACTGACAAATATCCTCTTATTAATGCGACACGTGATGCCATTACGGTACCTGCAGCAACAGCTTCTCCGTGAAGCCATACTCCATACCCCATAAAAGTCTCAATGGCATGACCGAAGGTATGTCCTAAATTAAGGATGGCACGAATACCACCTTCCTTCTCATCCTGATGAACAACTTCTGCCTTAATTGAACAACATCTGTAAACGACTTCTGATATAACATCAAAATCAAGCTTCCATATATTGTCAGTATGTTCTTCAAGAAACTTGAAGAACGAATTATCCCAAATAATACCATACTTGATAACTTCGGCCATTCCGGCAGCAAGCTCACGTTCAGGAAGTGTTTTCAAACAGTTCAGATCAATAATAACTGCCTTAGGCTGATAAAAAGCTCCTATCATATTTTTGCCAAGAGGGTGATTTATTCCTGTTTTTCCTCCCACTGATGAATCGACATGAGATAACAATGTTGTAGGAACCTGAATAAAATCAACACCTCTCTGGAATGAAGCAGCGGCAAACCCAGTCAGATCTCCAATCACACCACCACCGAGAGCAACAAGAGTAGTATCACGACCGCAGTTATGCTCCAGAAGAAAAGTCATAATCTGATTAAAGCTTTCTAAATTCTTATACTTTTCACCATCAGGAAGTATGCAGCTCGAAACTTTATATCCTAATCTGGCAATTGATTCTTCCAACTTAGAAAGATACCAGGTACAAACAGTAGTATTGGTAACTATTACAACATTACCTTTCTTCTTAATATAACCGCCCCAGACGTCTTCACGCTCGAGAAGGCCGCAGTCTATAAAAATAGGATAACTACGATCACCTAAATCAACAGTTAAAGTTTTCATTACATATCCTTCAGCTCATCAAACTTATCAACAATCTGTAAAGCAATCTGCTTTGCTGAATACTGATCCGTTTCAACAACTATGTCAGCCACTTCCATATATAACGGCTCTCTTTCAGCCATTAAACGGGTTAAAGTTCCCAAAGGGTCGGAATTATTTAACAAAGGACGTCTGGTGTCTCTGCAAGTTCTCTGATATTGCTTATCAACTGATGTTTTTAAATAAACCACAACACCTCTGGAAGAAAGAGCCTTTCTGTTGTTGGAATTCTTCACAGCCCCGCCACCTGTAGCAAGTATAATTCCCTTTTTCTGAGTAAGTTCGTCAATAACGACTTCCTCTCTTTTTCTAAACCCTTCTTCCCCCTCAACATCAAAAACCCAAGATATATCCGCACCAGTTCTTTTTTCAATTTCAGTGTCAGAATCGATCAAAGGTAAAGAAGTAAGCTCAGACAGAATTTTACCTATCGTACTTTTACCAGCCCCCATTGGCCCTACTAGAAATATATTCTGAGATTCAGACATAATGCTTAATAGCCCTAAATTAACTTATAGTTATAGACATCATCGACTAGATAATGAATGATTATAACTTATTTTACAGAAAGATAAACACTGAAAAAGAATATTAAAAATAGGGTTCTTCTCGGAATTGTTGGGAATGTAGATATTGAAGAAGGGGCAAAAGTATTCTAGTATT
>LXOW01058000.1_pt2 | contig 80248 bp, 78 predicted proteins | sample 1368591 | NCBI WGS metagenome assembly LXOW01 (sample SAMN04884650, study PRJNA319009) | bovine gut metagenome | isolation source: Cow rumen | host: Bos taurus | place: Italy: Legnaro (PD) | collected 2014-07-09
AGATGTGTATAAGAGACAGGTTATAGGGTTCCAACTCGCTACGCTGCCAGGTGTCGGTAACATCGACCAGCCCTTTGTGTGTGTCGCCTTTGGCGCTGCCATGTCCGGGGAAGTGCTTCATGCAACCCACTACATGATGCGCCGCCAATTCCTGCTCCCAGATACGGCAACAGCGGCTCACCGTCGCGGGGTCGGCAGAGAAGCTGCGCTCCATCCCACCGATAACGGGGCAGGCGGGGTTGACATTCACGTCGGCCACGGGAGCGAAGTCGAGGTTAATGCCCAGTTCCTCGAGCATCTGGCCTGTCAGATTGGCATAATAGCGTACGGTGTCGTCACCCTTGTCGGCACTCTGCTTTGCCGAAAGGATAGAGGGAAAACCATAATGAGGTGCCAGACGGCTCACTTTGCCGCCCTCCTGATCGATGCCTATCAGCAACTGTGGATTATACGACCGCAGCTGGGAACAGAGTTGCTTCAGTTGAGTAGCGTTCTTTATATTGCGTCCACGCTCCTTGGTGGGTCCGTCGTAGTCAAACAGGATTACACTGCCTACATGGTAATCGCGCAGGGCATGGATAATCTCAGGGTTCTTCGTAGAATCCAGCTCCTGGCCGCGGAAGCCCACCAAAAGCATCTGCCCGATATTCTCCTCGAGGGTATATACCGGAGTCTCAGAATCTTCCGTGATTTCCGGAACCTCCGGGACGATCGGCTGCCTACAACCCAACAGAGCTAGCAATGTCAATAGGATAAACTGTATTCTCATGCTTCAAACGGTATTCGTCCTACAATACTGCGGCCGAGGGTAATCTCGTCGGCATATTCCAGGCTGTCGCCCACGGCTACGCCACGGGCCAAGGTGGTTATCTTCACTCCTAGGGGTCGCAGTTGGCGGCTGAGATAATAGTTGGTGGTGTCGCCCTCCATGGTGGTGGGCAGAGCCAGGATGACTTCCTCAACGGGATACGGTATACCTGTCTCCACACGATGAATCAGGCTGGCTATCTCCAAGTCGTGCACTCCGATGCCGTCGATGGGCGAGATAACGCCGCCCAACACATGGTAGAGACCACGGTACTGCTGCGTGTTCTCCACGGCCATCACATCCTGCACGTTCTCCACCACACAGACGATGCCGCGCTGACGCTTCTCACTACTGCAGATAGGGCATACCTCGGTGTCGCTCACGTTGTAGCAGTAGCGACAGCGGTGCAGTTCGGTCTTCAGGCGTAGCAGGGACTCACTCAGGTCGCGCACCGCAGTCTCATCCTGCCCCATCAGGTGCAGGGCATACCGCAGCGCCGACCGTTTGCCGACTCCCGGCAACGTCGCCAACTGCTCCACGGCCTGCTCCAGTATCCTACTCGGAAGGTTCATCTATTACACCAGGTTCATGCTCTTCTTGATGCTCTCAATCTTGGCGTCGAGGGCGGCGTTGGTAGTATCAAAACTACCCTTGCAGCAGAGGTCACCTTTGACGCCGAAATAGAATTTAATCTTGGGTTCGGTGCCGCTGGGGCGTACGGTAATCTTATTGCCCTTGTCGGTGAAGAACTGCAGTACGTTGCTCTTAGGCAGGTTGAGGGTTGTGACCTTGCCGGTCAACAAGTCTTTGCTTTCATGCGTCTGGTAGTCCTTGATGCAGACGACCTTCTCGCCGTCGATCTCGGCGGGCGGGTTGCTGCGGTAGTCGCGCATCATCTGCTGTATCTCCTCGGCACCGCTCTTGCCCTTGCGCACCACGCTCACGAGGCCTTCCTTGTAGAAGCCGTACTCCTTGTAGATATCCACCAGCACGTCAAAGAAGGTCTTTCCGTTCTCCACAGCCCAGGCGGCAATCTCGGCAATCATAGAGCAGGCCGCCACGGCGTCCTTATCACGCACAAAGTCGCCAATCATGTAACCATAGCTCTCTTCGCCGCCGGCGATGAAGGTCTCGATGCCTTCCAGTTCAAGTATCTTGGCACCGATAAACTTGAAGCCCGTGAGCACGTCGTAAATCTTGATGCCGGCACGGGTGGCGATGTCGGCGGGCAGTTCACTGGTGACGATGGTCTTCACCATAAACTCGTTGCCCGTAAGCATCTTCTTCTCCTGCCATTGCTTGACGATGTAATAGAATAGCACGCTCATGGTCTGGTTGCCATTGAGCAGCATCCACTCGCCGTCGGGACGTTTCACGGCCACACCCACACGGTCGGCATCGGGGTCGGAGGCGAAGACGATGTCGGCATCGATATCCTTGGCCAAGTCGACAGCCATCTTCATGGCGGCCTTCTCCTCGGGGTTGGGACTCGGCGTGGTGGGGAAGTTGCCGTCGGGCACGGCCTGCGCCTCCACCACGTTGACATTGGTGAAGCCCAGCTGTTTCAGCATACGCGGGATAAGGGTGATGCCCGTGCCGTGCAGCGGGGTGTAGACAATCTTTACGTCGTGGTGCTTACGGATAAGCTCGGGATTCAGGCTATTGGCCTCCACACGGGCCAGGAAAGCTTTGTCGACATCCTCGCCGATGATGGTAATATTCTTCTCGCCGCCGGTCATCTTAACATCGGCGACGCTCTTGATCTTCAACACCTCTTCGATGACAGCCTCGTCGTGGGGTGCCGTCAGCTGGCAACCATCGCTCCAGTAGGCCTTATAGCCGTTATACTCCTTGGGGTTGTGGCTAGCGGTGACCATCACCCCGGTGTGGCAATGGAAGTGGCGCACAGCGAAGCTCAGCTCTGGCGTGGGACGCATGCCGTCGAAAAGATAGACCTTGTAGCCGTTGGCGGCCAGCACATTGGCGGTAATCTCCGCGAACTCGCGGCTGTGGTTGCGGCTGTCGTGCGAGACGGCGGCACGTAGCTCCTTCTCGTTCGGGTTCACTTTCTTCACATAATTCGCCAGACCCTGGGTGGCCATAGCCACCGTGTATTTGTTCATGCGGTTGGTGCCTACGCCCATGATGCCGCGCAGACCGCCAGTACCAAACTCCAGGGTACGGTAGAAACTTTCGTTCAGTTCGTTGAGGTTATTCTCCGCCATATCACGGATGGCCTGCTTCGTGGCCTCGTCATATTCTCCTTCGAGCCAAGCCTTCACATTCAGTTTGGCACTCTCGTCGATGTTCAGGGTGTTGATGTCCATAGTTATATATTATCTTGATTTGCGATGTTTTTTTTCAAAGTGCAAAGATACAAACTTTTTGAAACATAGAAACAAAAAAAGTGCCGTATAGGCACTTTTTAACACAATAGGCTTGACAGGGGTATTTAACCTACAAGGGCTTTGTAGGTCTTCTCGGCGGCGAGCTGTTCGGCGGCCTTGATAGTATATTCGATAGCCGACAGTTGGGGTTCGCCGTCGATATTGACGCGACACTCGTATTCACGCCGTCCTTCATGCCCACGCACGAAGGAACGCACTATCTCGAAAGTAACCTTCTTCTTGTTCTTCTGCCCCCAGTCGATGAGTTTGCCCTTATAGTTCCAGTCGGTGGTGGCCAAGGTGTCGATATCAAGATAGGTACAGAGGAGTTTATCGATGATGAGGTGGCGCGTGAAGCGGAATCCTTTCTCCAGGTAGATGGCTCCCATCAGAGCTTCGAAGGCATCACCCCCAAGACTCTTGAAGGCGCCCTCATGTCCCCGCTGGTGTTCCACCAGTTCTGGCAACCCAATCTTGCGGGCCAGACTTCCGAGGCTCTTGCGGCTCACAATCTTCGAGCGCATCTCGGTAAGGAAGCCTTCCCCTTTCATGGGATATTTCTTATACAGGTATTCAGCCACTATGGAGCCTAGTACGGCATCGCCGAGGTATTCCAGGCGCTCGTTATTGATACGATAACCATGCTCCACGGCTGACGAGGAGCTGTGGGTCAGTGCAATATGGTATAATTCTGTGCGCCTGGGCCTAAATCCAAGCACATTCTTGAAGAAGCGGTAAAACTCGGGTGACTCTTTCCTGCAGGCGAACAACGACATGGTCAGTACTTTCTGAAAGCCAGACACACGTTGTGTCCGCCGAAGCCAAAGGCATTGCTGAGTGCGAAATTCACCTCACGACGCTGGGCCTTGTTGAACGTGAAGTCGAGGGCCGGAATATCGGGGTCGTCAGTGAAATGGTTGATGGTGGGCGGAATGATGCCGTTCTTGATAGCCAAAATGGTGGCGATGGCTTCCACAGCGCCGGCGGCACCCAAGAGGTGGCCCGTCATCGACTTGGTGGAGTTGATTGCCATCTTGTAGGCATGCTCTCCAAAATAACCAATGATGGCTTTGGGTTCGGAGATGTCGCCAATAGGTGTCGAGGTGCCATGAGTGTTGATATGATCCACATCGGTGGGCTTCATGCCCGACTCCTCGACGGCCTGACGCATAGCACTGATAACACCCAATCCCTCGGGATGTGAAGCTGTGATATGGTAAGCGTCGGCCGAAAGACCTACGCCAGTAATCTCTGCATAGATTTTTGCACCGCGGGCCAGTGCATGCTCCAACTCTTCGAGCACCAAGGTACCAGCGCCCTCGCCCAAGAGGAAACCGTCACGGTCTTTATCGTAAGGACGTGAAGCTGTTTGTGGGTCGTCGTTACGGGTGGAGAGGGCACGCATATTGCCGAAACCACCGATACCTACTTCGGTGACGGCACTTTCGCTGCCTCCTGCAATCATAGCATCGACCTTACCCAAACGAATCAAATTAAAGGCATCGCCTATAGCTGCCGCTGAAGAGGCGCAGGCGGCTGCCGTACAATAGTTCGGACCGCGCAAGCCGTGCCGTATGGCTATCTGGCCGGCGCAAATGTCAATGATGACTTTGGGAACCCAGTAGGGACTGAAACGGGGAGTGCGGTCGTGGGTGGCATATTCAATAATTTCATCCTGCAGAGAGGTGACGCCTCCCATACCGGAACCCCACACCACGCCCATGCGCGACTTGTCAATATTCTCGTCAGTGAGACCGGCATCATGCATCGCCTCGTCGACAGACACAAGTCCATAGACCGTGTATGCGTCAAGCAGGCGCATCTCTTTGCGATCGAAATACTGCAAGGGGTCGAACCCTTTGAGCTCGGCCGCAATCTGACTCCTAAACTTAGAGGCGTCAAAATGTGTAATAGGACCTCCGCCGCTCTTGCCTGCAACCAAAGCGTCCCATGTGGCGGGAACTCCGTTGCCTACGGGTGTGAGCGCACCAAGACCCGTCACAACAACCCTTTTCAAATCCATTACCTGGGGTGTTTTGACGTTGGAACGTCAGTGAATAAGAAACGTTGAAATGCTATGGTCTTAGCACTTCAACGTTTCAATTGAAGAAGATTTACTTCTTGGCGTTTTCGATGAAAGCGATAGCGTCGCCAACGGTGACGATCTTCTCGGCCTCTTCATCGGGAATAGAAAGATCAAACTCTTTCTCAAGTTCCATAATCAACTCAACAGTGTCCAGCGAATCGGCGCCAAGGTCGTTGGTGAAGCTGGCCTCGGGCACAACCTGACTCTCTTCAACACCCAGTTTGTCGGTGATGATACTGACAACTTTAGTAGCAATTTCTGACATTTTTTTCTTTTTTTAATGTTAAAATCGGCTGCAAAGAAACGAAAATAATTTGACATAACAACAATATTTAACATTTTTACGCCCCTTATTATCCGATAAACGATTGAAATCAAATGCGGTGCATTTTAAACTTTTTTAACTAAACAAGGCCTTTTCATCTGTTTTTTCTTCTCCGGCATTCCTTATTTTTGGATTTTTGACTCCATTTCATTTTTTATTCTTATCTTTGCACCACGAAACACTTTTAATAAATACGCCATGAATCATCCTATCCGTCTGGCCATCCTCGGTTCAGGCAACGGCACCAACGCACAACAAATCAGTGAGTATTTCGCAGGCCGCACCGATGTGGAGGTCGCGTGTATCATATATAATAAACGAGATGCATATATCGCCCAACGGGCCAAAAATCTTGGTATCGAAGCACAGTATTTCGGCCGTGCCGACTTCTACGAGAATGGCCGCGTACTAGATTACTTGTGTGAGAAAAAGGCCGATTGGGTTATCCTTGCCGGCTTCCTTTGGTTGGTACCAGAAGATATACTGGCAGCCTATCCTGGACGTATTATCAACATTCACCCCGCCCTACTGCCCAACTACGGCGGCAAAGGAATGTACGGCCATCATGTGCACGAAGCCGTCGTGGCCGCCGGAGAGAAAGAAAGCGGCATCACCATCCATATCGTCGACCAGCATTACGACCGTGGAACCACCTTGTTCCAAGCACGTTGCACGGTCACCCCAGATGATACACCCGACACTTTGGCGGCTAAAATACACCTGCTGGAGAAAGAATACTTCCCAAAGGTGATTGACGAGACTATAAAGCGCTCGTAACATGCGCATTGCTATCAACACCAGACTCCTTGTACCCAACAAGATGGACGGTATCGGGTGGTTCACCTACGAGACCACTCGACGTATCGTAGCATCCCATCCTGAACATACCTTCTACCTGCTGTTCGACCGCCAACCGGCACCGGAATTCCTTTTCCCCAATGCCATCCCCGTAGTACTATGTCCGCCGGCACGACATCCCATCCTTTGGTGGATGTTTTTCGAAGTATCTGTTTCCATGTATCTTAAGCACCACCACATAGACCTATATGTCTCTCCTGATGGTTTTATGCCTCTGCATCCCAAGGTACCTACCCTGTCGGTAATACATGACATCAACTACGAACACTCCAACGACAACCTGCGCCCGTCGCACCAGCGCTACATGACCTGTTTCTTCCCCCGTTTCGCCCGCAACGCCACACGCATCGCCACCGTATCGGAGTATTCAAAACAGGATATTGCAAACATCTACCATATTGATAGCAAGAAAATTGACGTAGTGTACGACGGTGCCAACGACCGTTACCGTCCCCATTCTGAGGAGGAGAAAACGGCCATTCGTACCCGCTTTACCGACGGCAAACCTTTTATCATTTTTATCAGCACCATACTCAAGCGCAAGAATCTGGCCAACCTATTGCTGGCTTTTGACCGCGTAAAAGACATGGACACAAGGGGTTTAAAACTTGTGGTGGTAGGCAATAAAGTATGGTGGCAGGACGAATTGGCCGCAGCCTACGACGGTATGCGGCATCAAGAAGACGTCATCATGCCTGGTCACATAGAACCCACGGAACTTGCTGCGCTCCTCTCGGCCTCCGAGGCGTTGGTGTACCCCTCCTTCTTTGAAGGATTTGGCATCCCCATCTTGGAAGCCATGTATGCCGAGACGGCTGTCATCGCTTCACACACCACCTCGATGCCAGAAGTGGGAGGCGACGCCGTGCGGTATATCAATCCCGAAGACCCTGATGATATAGCACATGCTATCAGTAAATTGAACGACGATAACATGCGTCAGCAACTGATAGAGAGAGGCCGTCGGCAACGGCAGAAATACAGTTGGGATCGTACCGCTTCCCTGCTTTGGGAGAGTATGATGAAAACAATAGAAAGAGTATGATACGCCGCTGGACCACCCTTATCAGCCTGCTGTCCTTACTCCAGTGGTGCCAGGCGCAGGAAGACAGCCTCAAGAATTTGGTCTTCAACCCCTCGTTCGAGGAGCATAGTCTATGTCCCCAACGTATCGATGCCCTCGGATACCTGCGAGGTGTAGATGCCTGGTGGCAACCCACCAAGGGTAGCAGCGATTACTTCCATACTTGCGGAGGCCGTGAATGCCTGACCCCGCGCAACAAGATGGGCAACCAAGCCCCTCACAGCGGCGAGGCCTATTGCGGTATCTACTGCTCGAAAGAAAACTATCGCGAATACCTTCAAACCGAACTGAAAGAGCCCCTCATCCAAGGTCGCCGCTACCATGTAAGCTACTGGGTGAGTCTAGCCGAGAAGTCCCCCCATGCCGTAGCCACTCTCGGCGCGTTACTCACCCCCGACCGCATAGCCGATTCGACATGGGAGATACTCAAAGTGCGTGAATTCACTGCCCTCAACCGACAACAAAGGCAAGTGATTGCCACCCACTACCAACCGCAAGTGGTGAACGACCCCGAACGGGTGCTGGCAATGACCAAAGAGTGGCAGGAAGTGAGCGGTGAATTTGTAGCCCAAGGGGGTGAGAAATACCTCACCATAGGTAACTTCTATTCCTTCAACCACTCCAACGTCAATGATATTGGCAACCCCTATGCCGTATTACAAGGAGCTTACTATTATATCGACGACGTGTCGGTGGTCTGTCTCGACTGCACCGAGGAGGTGCAAGATAATTCCGCCGACAAGCGGCCGGTCAAGGGAGACATAATAGAACTGACAGGTATCTTTTTCGACACCGACAAAAGTGATATCCTTCCTCAATCATACAATACCCTGCACGACCTTATCACACTGCTGGAGTCAGAACCCAGCATGAAGATACAGTTGCGCGGACATACCGACAACCAAGGTACTGTAGAGCACAACCGGAAGCTCTCAGAAGAGCGGGCCAAGGCAGTGGTCTTTTACCTGACGGCTCGTGGCATTGACCCCAAGCGTCTCTCCTGGCGCGGTTTTGGAAAGAGCCTTCCTGTCGACAGCAACGACACCCCCGAGGGACGCCAACACAACCGTCGCGTGGAATTCCTTGTCGTGGAACGATAGTCCTATACTATATTATATAATATAAAGAGTGGGCCACCCTGATGGATGGCCCGCTCTCTTTATTGTATAGTCGAATAGACTATTCAATCACGCGGTAGAAGCTGACGCGACGGTTGATGGCATACTGCACATCGCCGAAGGGCATGCTCTTACCTTTGTAGTCAACAGTGATGCGGTCCTCAGCAATACCATATTTCTTGGTGAGGAGGCGCTTGACCTCGTTGGCACGACGCTCGGAGAGTTTCATGTTGTAGGCATCGCTGCCAGTGTAGTCGGCAAAGCCAACAACCATGACCTTGATGTTGGAGTTGTCCTTCATCACGCGGGCAACGGCTTTAACTTTCTCCATCTCCTCGTCGGTGACCTGCCACTCGTCAACACCATACTGTACCGAGAAGGGCATAGCATAGTAGGTGAGCTGGTCGGCCTTGATCTGGTCAATGATAGCCTGCAGGCTGTCAGCAGCAGCGCTGTTGACCTTGCCGCTCTGGTTGGCCATAGCTTTGGCGAGCTGATCTTCGAGCTCGGCAATGCGGTTCTGGAGTTTCTTCTCGTTGTTGCGGCTGTTGGCATTCTGCTGCTCAAGAGCGGCGACCTGCGAGTTGAGGGCGTCGAAGTTCTCCTGAGTGAGCTTGCTCTTCTGCTCCTGGATGGCCTTGTCAGCCTCGGTCAGACCCAGGTTGACGGTGGCACCCACATGCAGATCGAGGTGGTTGACGGCGAAGTCCCAGCCCACGAAGGGAGCCTGAGTAAAGAACTCACCGGGGTGATAGTCGTTCACGTTGAACTCACCCTCGATGAACCACTTCCAGTTCTCGTTAATCTTGTGGGTGTAACCCAAACCAAGGGTAATGGCGGGCATGCAGTTGCCGAAGCTAGCACCATCGACGGTGTTGACCTGATAGCGAGTACCGGCAGCGCTTCTGACAGCGTTGATGCCGGGGAGACCGACAAAACCGGCGCCGAAGCCACCCCAAGCATACCAGTCAAAGCTGCGGTCGGGGTTGATACCGGCCCACCAGTTGCTCAGCGAGAGCATCATCTCGGCGGTCAAGCTCCAATAACCAGCCATCTGGTAACCATCTTTATCAGCAGGGTCAGGGTTCGAGAAGGCGAGGGACAGCACGGGCATGTGCAGACGAGCACGGAAGGCCCACAGGTAGCTGACCTGTTTCTTCATAGAGACATCCAAGCCGGCAGCGATGGAACGGTTCCAAGTGTCGAGAAGGCCATTGCCGTTCATGTTGAAAGCGGCCTGACGCATTTCCCAATCAAGGTTGAGACCAAAACCAAGCTCCCAGTTGCTGCAGAAACCGTACTGCGGATACACAGGCTTCTCTGCATTCTGTGCAAAGGCGCTAAAGGAGGCCACGAAAAGCGACATCACAACGCCCATCTTGATTAATTTTTTCAGCATAATTGTTGAAGTTTTTATAGGTTTATAATTTCAATTTCAGCCTTTTATTCATTCTATTTCGTGATGCAAAANNTTGAATATTTTGCTAAAATAAAGAAAATAATGCAGTTACGACACAATATTTTTTTATGTCCCCCCGTTATTGGAGCAAGATATAAACAAGTTATCAACAATTAACCAACAAAATGGAGACACTAAAAGTAAACACGAAGCATGCCCAAAGCCATGCTACGAAAGAAGAATTGACCGCTTTACTACCCGAGGTGCTCGCCGCCAAAGAACATCTTTTGAAAGGTGATGCTCCTGGCAACGACTTTCTCGGGTGGGTAGACCTGCCCAAGGATATCGATCCCACCATGTTGGATCGGCTCAAAAACGACGTGAAACGCTTGGCTGGCAAGAGTCATCTGATGGTAGTGGTAGGCATCGGCGGTTCCTACCTCGGCGCCCGCATGGTCATCGAAGCCCTGCAGTCGGAGTTCGCCTCCATGGTGCGCGGCGACAACCCCTACATCGTCTATGCCGGCCACACCCTCGGCGAAGACTACTACAGCCAGCTGCTCGCCCTGCTGGACCACGAGGACTACAGCATCTGTGTCATCTCGAAGAGCGGCACCACTACAGAACCCGCCGTAGCCTTCCGTATTGTGAAAGCCCACCTGGAACAGAAATACGGCCGCGAAGAGGCCGCCACCCGTATCGTGGCCGTGACCGACGCCCGCAAAGGAGCTCTCCACGAAATCGCCGTACAGGAGAAATATCCTATGTATATCATACCCGACAACGTGGGAGGCCGTTTCTCGGTGCTCACTCCCGTGGGCCTGCTGCCCATCGCCATGGCCGGCTACGATATCGACCGCCTGCTGCAGGGTGCCCGCGACATGCGCGAACTCTGCCTTCGCGACAACACCCTCGAAGGCAACCCCGCCTTGATGTATGCCGCCGTACGCAACGTGCTCTATCGCAAGGGCATCAAGGTGGAGATGCTGGTCAGCTGCCAACCCAACCTGCGCTATCTGGCCGAATGGTGGAAACAGCTCTATGGCGAGAGCGAGGGCAAGGAGCACAAAGGCCTGCTGCCCCACAGCCTGAGCATCACCACCGACCTGCACTCGATGGGCCAGTATGTGCAGGACGGCGAGCGCCTGATGATGGAGACCATGCTCCGTGTACGCCGTCCCAATGCCAATGTGCCCGTACCCACCGACGAGCAAAACCTCGACGGCATCAACTACCTGACCGACAAGAGCCTCACCCAAATCAACGACTGTGCCGCTGAAGGCACCATCCAGGCCCATGTCGACGGGGGTGTGCCCGTGGTGGAAATCACGGTCGACAAGGTGGACGAATACACCATCGGCCAGCTTATCTATTTCTTCGAATTCGCTTGCGGCGTAAGCGGCTACACACTTGGAGTGAACCCCTTCGACCAACCCGGCGTAGAGGCCTACAAACGCAACATGTTCCATCTGCTGGGCAAACCCGGTTTTTGATTGGCACCGAAGTTGCAGTCAAATGATATTATGGAAAAGAAAATGACTTTTGAGGTCGACCGCACCACCGTCACCGAAGGCGACGTGGTGGAGGTGCGATGGGATTGTTCCGGCACCGACCGCGTGGAACTCACAATCGATAACGGTTATAAAACAAGTGTACTGCCATTGGACATTGCCGGCGAGAAACGTTTTCGCTTGAACCGCTCCAAAGGCCGCACCTCCTTGACCATCACTGCATGGAAAGGAGAGGAGCAGGCATCCAAAACACTCCGTATACGTGTGAAGGAGATTCCCACCACACATGCCGACACCCTCGATCACAAAGGTCGCACCATGGGGCCACTGCGTCAGCGGTGGCAACAAATGAAATTGCGCCTGCAAGCCATGCCGTCAGATAAGCGCATCGCCATGCGGACGCTGACTATCCTCGCCGCCATACTGCTTATCTCCTCGTTCCTGCCTGTCTTTACAGGTTTCGGAATTATGGCACTGATGGTCTACCTCCTCTATATCATTTGGAAAAAATAGCAACCTTACCGTCAATAAACGGTAAGCAGGCTGCCGTCAACCGCCGTACGGTATTGATAGAGCAGACAAGAAGTGGCGGAGCCCTCCAAAGGGGCTCCGTTTATTAATTCAAACCGTGACCCACAAGCACTGCAAGTCAGCATCACCGCATCGTTGCGACTGTCGGGCTCCATCCGCACGTCGTGGTCGATCGGACAGGTACACTCAAACGCAGTGTATACACCAAACCCGGCACAACGTATCAACACCCCCTTGTGACCGAGGCTTACCATCACCGTACCGCCTACATGGTTGTAGATATTTACAAACTGCGGTTCGGTCATGTCAATAGTGCCACCCGCGCCAAAGGGCGTATTGCACCTGTCTGGATTGCAGGAAACAAGGAGCAAAGCCGACAAGAAGAGGCAATAAAGACAGAATTTATTTTTCATGGGGGAAATCTCCGTATACAGTCTTCATGGTCACCGTGGCCACAGTACGCAACGCCTCCCGGTTCACCGAATTAAGGTCGTCGGTGGTGGTGTGCCAATGGCGGAAGAAGCTGGTATTGGGACTGTTCTGCACGATATCAATCATCGGAATACCGGCATTCTGGTTGACATACATGTGGTCGTCGAGGATGGCATCGGACTGCTGGTTGACGAACACATTGCTGTATCCCAACGCAGCAGCAGCCGTCCACACTTTGTCGACCAAGCCGGGCGCATAGAAGCGGCTGACTTCCTCCTTAGTAAAGCGAGGTTCGGGAGTACCGATCATGTCGAATAGGATACCGTAGACAGCGGTATAATAAGGCACATGGCGGTTCAAGGCCCAGTGCTGGGACCCTTTGCACCAAGAATCCTCACTATATGCCTCGCTCCATTCCGTGACTCCCTGGTCTTCCACATCGAAGAAGATGAAGTCGACACCCACCGAAGGACGCATCTGAGACATAACACGAGCCATCTCCATCAGGGTAGCCACTCCGGAAGCTCCATCGTTGGCACCGGGCACCGGCTGATGCCGCAGGTCGCTGTCGGGGTCGTGGTCGGCCCACATGCGGCTGTCCCAGTGGGCAGCCAGAAGCACCCGCTTGGATGCCTGCAGATTGAGGCTGGCGATGATATTGCGGCCCGGCACAGTGGTGCCGTCCCACAAGGTGGTTTTGAATTCCTGCACGATAACGGTATCGCACCAACGGCCCATCTGAGCCGTCAGATAGTCGGCACATTGCCGCCACGCCTTGCTGCCCGGGATACGGTTGCCGAAAGCCAGCTGCTCGGCAGTATAACGATAGGCGCTGTCGGCATCGAACTCCGGAATGGCCACCTGGCTGTAGTCGACGCCGGAGATGACGGTTGCCGTCGGTTGTTTATGCTTGCAGCCTGCCAGCACCAGCAGGCAGGCTGCAATAAGAACAAGTCTTTTCAACTTTTAACTCTTAACTTTTAACTTCTAACTATTTCAAGCGTTCGGCATACTCGCAGGTGCGGGTGTCGACCTTGATACGCTCGCCTTCTTTGATGAAGAGAGGCACGCGGACCTGAACGCCGGGCTCCACGGTGGCGTCCTTCATGGCGTTGGTGGCGGTGTTGCCGGCAAAACCGGGCTCGGTGTAGGTGACGACGGTCTCGATGAACGGAGGCAGCTCGCAGATCAGCGGGGTCTCGGTGTCGGCCTCGACGGTGATTTCAACATACTGGCCGTCCTTGAGGAACTGCGGGGCGTTGATGATGGCCTCGGGGATGTAGATCTGCTCGTAGGTCTCGGTGTGCATGAACACATGCATGTCGCCCTCCTTGTAGAGGTAGGTGTAGGGACGGCGCTCCACGCGCACGATGTCAATCTTGGCACCGCTGGGGAAGGTGTTTTCCAGCATACGGCCGGTCTTCACGTTGCGCATCTTGGTACGCACGAAGGCGGCACCCTTGCCGGGTTTCACATGGAGGAACTCAACGATGGTGTAGATATCGTTGTTGAAATTGATGCAAAGTCCGTTTTTAATGTCGGTGGTTGTTGCCATAAATGATTGTGTATTTATTTGTTGTTATTCTTTTTCTTCTCTTCAGCCAGCAACTGAGTCAAGCGACGCAGGTCGTTGCGCAACTCGTCGTTCTCCTCCTCACAGGCTTTGTAGCGGTGACGGTCCATCATCCAGCGACAGAAGATGGCCAGCGCCAATACCAGCATGGTTAGCGAAAGGCCCTGTTGCTTCATCCAGAAGTAAAGTGCCGTGGCTCCCAATATCAACACATAGGAGGCTATTTCATAGACTTTTATCGCAGTCTTGTGACTCATTATCTATATTTTTTGAAAATGCAAAATTACAAATAAATTTCAAACCACAAACAATAAAAATGCAAAAGCTCATCATCTTATGTTCACCATATGAATGCAGTACACCTAATAAAACAATGAAAAAAACACACACTACATAATATAGTGGCATATTGGGCAATGGGCAAAAATCGATTCATTATGACGCGAAATGATGCATTGTGATGGCATTTGACGCATTTCGTCCCCCTCCAGTCGGACTTGATACGGACTTGGTACGGTGTTGATACGGGCATGGTTCGGTCCGGGAGGGGGCGTCATGAAGGGCGTTTTCGGGGTAAGCACAATAAAAAAAAAGCCCTTACGTTAAGGGGAAAATATTCATATCTATGGCCAACAAAGAACAACAACAGCAGAACCTGAAACTCAACATTAACCCCGATGTGGCACAGGGTACTTATAGCAACCTCGTGGTGATTAGCCACACTCCCGCCGAGGTGGTGCTCGACTTCGCCCAGATGCTTCCCGGCATCGAAGGCGCCACCATCCGTCAGCGTATCGTCATGAACCCCATCCACGCTAAGCGCACCCTCGCCGCCCTGAACGACAATATCCGCAAGTACGAGCAGCAGTTCGGCACCATCGAGGAGCCCAAGGTGATGCCTGCCGGCGACACCGTGCCCTACGACATCCTCGGCAAAGCCTAAACGTGACCTACACCCGTTGGATTATTGAGCCCCTGCCCACTGGCGCCGGTAGTCAGCGCGAGCGGGAACGGGCATTGGCATACAGCCTTCTGTGCCGTCTGCTCGACGAAGAACAACCTCATCTGGAACATGACGCACAGGGGGCGCCCTATCTGCCTGATCATCCTGAGCTATCAGTAAGTATCAGCCATTGCCGCACGGCTGTGGCGGTGGTGATAAGTCCCGAAGGAAAGGTAGGCATCGACATCGAATGTCGCCGCAAGATAGGCGACGGCCTGATGGAGCGAATCTGTACCCCTGAAGAGCAGGAGGCCGTCCACCGCAGCGATGACCCCACGATGGAGTTCCTGCGCCTATGGACCCGTAAAGAGGCGGTATTGAAGATGCGCGGCACCGGCATTCAAGGCTTCGGAAGCATGGTCACCGCCCTCGCGGCAGACAACTGTATCGTCACTGACCTGCACTGCAACCTTCCCGACACCGTCGCCTCTCTCGCCACGAACAAACCATGTTAGTCGCGCAAGACGACTGCCGTGCCGTCGACATCAATTTTGACGATGCGGCTGCCGCGAGTCTCTTCAGAAAGGAGCTCCGGTAGCGGAGGCACACAGAAATCCACGCGACGCTTCAATTCCTCTTCTATCTCATTGTAGCAGCGCGGCGACGGACGTCCGCTGAGGTTGGCACTGGTGCTTACCAGCGGTGCCCCGAGTCGGCGTATCACCTCCTGACAGAAAGCATGGTGCGACACCCGCACCCCCAGCGAACCGTCAGCGGCCGGAAGATTGGGAGCTATGCCGTCGCTCAGCAGGGATTGCCACCTTTCCTTTGACAAAATATATGTTGTCGGCCGGCCATCCGGAGCTTCCGGAATTTCCGGATGTTTCGGATAATCCGAAATCAATACCAACATGCTTTTTGTGTGGTCCCTTTCTTTGAGGGCATATAACTTCTCTACGGCGTCGGCGTTGCGGGCATCGCAGCCCACACCCCAGATAGTATCGGTAGGATATAGGATGGTGCCGCCTCGCTGTAGCACCTCCACCACTTTATTGATGATTTCTTCCATATTCGGACTGCAAAAATACAAAAAAATTAGCACTTTCCGCTTGTGGTATTAACTTTTTTTTGTATCTTTGCACATCATTAGTACCCACCTTGGATTATTAAAAACAGTTAAAATTATTATTAACCAAATCATTACACATTATGTTTAAAGGACATCCTAAAGGATTAATCTGGGCAGCCCTGAGTAATATGGGTGAGCGTTTCGGCTACTATATTATGAACGCTGTCCTGGTGCTGTTCCTCTGCTCGAAGTTTGGCTTGCCCGACGATGTGGCCGGCCTTATCTTCTCGGTCTTCTACTTTATGATTTACATCATGGCGTTGCCCGGCGGTATCGTGGCCGATAAGTTGCAGAACTACAAGGGTACCATCGCCGCAGGTCTTATCGTGATGGCCGTGGGTTACACCATGCTTTCTATCCCCACCACCGTGGATCCTACCAACAAGATTGCCATGCTGGTGCTCATCTGCGCCGCCCTGCTGATTATCACCATCGGTAACGGCCTCTTCAAAGGCAACCTGCAGGCTATCGTGGGTCAGATGTACGACAACCTCGAGGCTGAAGCCGCCAAGAAAGGTCCTGAGGCCCTGGCCGAAGCCCAGAGCAAACGTGACCCCGGTTTCCAAATCTTCTACGTCTTCATCAACTTGGGTGGTGTCTTTGCCCCCTTTGTGGCCCCCAACATCCGCAAGGCTTGGCTGGCCAAGTTCGACATGGTCTACAACTCCGAACTTCCCGCTCTCTGCCACCAGTATCTCAACGACGCCACCGGCATGACCGATGTGCAGATGAATAACCTGAATACCCTGATGGCCTCCAGCAACGGTGCTTTCGATCCGACCAACATGCAGGCCGCCTGCGAAAGCTACCTCCAGGTCTTCAACACCGGTGTCCACTACAGCTTCATCGCCTCTATCGCCGCCATGCTCCTCTCCTTCATTATTTTCATGGTCACCAAGAAGATGTATCCCAACCCCGCCAAGAAAGAGAAGAAAGAGGTGGTCAACTACACCCCCGAAGAGCGTGTCGCTATGGCCAAGGACATCAAACAGCGTATGGCTGGCCTCTATGCCGTGCTGGGTATCGTCATCTTCTTCTGGTTCTCGTTCCACCAGAACACCCAGTCGCTGACCATCTTCACCCGCAACTTCGTCAACTCAGAGCAAGTAGCTCCCGAGGTCTGGCAGTTCCTCAACCCGTTCCTCGTCATCGTGCTCACGCCTGTCATCATGTGGCTCTTCTCCACGCCGTGGGGACGCAAGTTTAGCACGCCGCGTAAGATTGCCCTCGGTATGGGATTCGCTGCCTGCGCTTACATCTTCCTGACTATCTTCAGCATGATTGTGGGTTATCCTTCGGGCACAGCCTTCATCGCTCAGCCGGCCGATATCATCGCCAGCCAGAAATGCGGCGCCTGGGTACTTATAGTGACCTACTTCTTCCTTACCGTCGCCGAGCTCTTCATCAGCCCGCTGGGTCTGAGCTTTGTTTCGAAGATTGCCCCCAAGCATCTTCAGGGCATCTGCCAGGGTCTGTGGCTCGGTGCCACCGCCCTCGGCAACCTGATTATCTTCCTCGGTGTGCGTATGCTCAACAGCTTCTCGCACCTGTGGTACACCTGGGCCACCTTCGCCATCATCTGCCTCATCGCCATGACCGTGATGTTCGGCATGCTGAAATGGCTCGAAAAGATTACCGCCCAGCAGCAGTAAGCTGCTGCCGGCATAAGAAGAATCCCCTGCAACCAATTGGTTGCAGGGGATTTCTTTTTCAATGGCGTTGCTCCAACTGGGGGAGCTCCATGCTCAGGCTTACTTGTCGAGCTCTTGCTGACGCAGGTGCTGGACGTAGATGGCCTTCAGATGCTTCTCGCGGTTGATGACGCTGGGTTTGGTGAACTGCTGACGACGGCGCATCTCTTTCACCACACCGGTCTTGTCGAATTTGCGTTTCAGCTTCTTCAGAGCTCTCTCAAGGTTTTCACCTTCTTTAATGGGAACTACGATCATTGCTAATACCTCTTTCTTGTTAAGGATTAATACTTTGTTTTATTTTAAGACTTGTTGTCTTCGCTTAGAACATCAGGTGACCCTGGGCGGCAGCGTCATTGAGGGCGGCGATGATGCCCTTCTTGTTGATGATACGCATACCCTTGGCGCTGACCTTCAGAGTGATCCACATATCCTCCTCAGGAATGTAGAACTTCTTGGTCTGCAGGTTGGGGCTGAAGGTACGTTTGGTGTGGATGCGGGAGTGCGACACGTTGTTACCCACAATCACTTTCTTACCGGTAATTTCACATTTCTTCGACATTGTAATATACTTTTTATTGTTGTTTTACGTTACTTTAGCGCTCACTTTTTTGAGCGAAAACGGCGGCAAAAGTACTACCTTTTTACAAACTGACCAAATGTTTGGACGTTGATAAGTTGCTTTTTAAATATTTTTAACATATTGTTAAATGCAACAATTTGATAATACGCATTTTACAAAAAACCTATTTGGGCAATTTAACACTATTTTCTCAGGTAGTTAAGAGCAAAACAAGGGGTAATTATTAACAAAAAAGATGGCTTTTTGGACAAAATTGGAGGGTTGGTACAACGACTACGGACGCACGCTTCCGTGGCGCGGTATCAACGACCCCTATCGCATCTGGCTCTCGGAGATTATCCTGCAGCAGACCCGTATTGAGCAGGGGCGCGACTACTACCTCCGTTTCGTTGAAGCTTTCCCCACGGTAGCCGACCTCGCCGCCGCTACTGAAGAGCAGGTGCTGCGCCAGTGGCAAGGGCTGGGTTACTACTCACGCGCACGCAACCTTCACGCGGGCGCCCTATATATAATGGATGAATGTGGCGGACGATTCCCCGACACCTACGAGGGAATACTGAAAATCAAAGGCGTGGGACGCTATACTGCCGCCGCCATCGCCTCGTTTGCCTTCCGCCTCCCCCACCCCGTCATCGACGGCAACGTCTATCGCTTCATCAGCCGCCTGCGAGGCATCAGCACCCCCATCGCCACCGATGCCGCCTACCGCGAGTTCGAAACCGTACTGATGCAGCTCATCGACCGCCAACGGCCCGACCGTTTCAATGCCGCCTTGATGGATTTCGGATCATTGCAATGCCGACCGCAGCCCGACTGCACAGCGTGTCCCTTCGCCGACGAATGCGAGGCGCTACGCACCGGTCGCGTGACCATGTTGCCTGTCAAAGCCGCCAAAGCCAAACCCACCGACCGTTGGTTCTACTACCTTGACCTACATATTGGCAACCGTCGTCTGGTGCAGCAACGCACCGCCAACGACATCTGGCGCAGTCTCTGGGAGTTCCCTCTCTTGGAAACAACAGAAGAACTCAGCGAAAGTCAACTGAAGAAAGCAGCAAAGAAGTTCGTCCATGAAACCTTTCACCTCTCACCTCTCACCTTTCATCTCTCCTCTTCTTACACCCACCAACTCACCCACCGTACTATCCACGCCCATTTTCTGAGGGCAGAATTGCCCGCGCCGCCAGCGGCAATACCAGAAAACACGCGCCTCGTCAGCCCTGCCGAACTGGAAAAACTACCCGTGTCGCGGTTGATTGATAAGTATTTGCGCAGTTTGTGAATATCTTTATTTCCACATATCGTTTTTTTATCGTACTTTCGCGGGCTGAAATAACGACAAAAAGACTATAGTAATGATTGGAGTAAACAAAGTAATCCTGGTAGGAAACGTAGGTAAGAACCCCGATGTGGTAACATTTCCGTCCGACGGTACAGCACCTGTGAAGAAAGCCTCTTTCCCCTTAGCCACCACCGAATACCGCCGCAACCGCGAGAGCGAACGCGTAGAAATCACCGAATGGCACAATGTGGTCTGCTGGCGAGGCTTGGCCGATGTAGCCGAGCGCATCCTCGTCAAAGGAGCCCAGATATATGTGGAGGGGCGCCTCCAAAGCCGCACTTGGGAAGACAAGGAAGGCAACAAACGCCATGTCACTGAAGTGGTGGCCGACAATCTTCTGCTGCTCTCCAAGCGTCAGCAGGAAGAGATGAAAAACAATCCCTTAATGGATATTCTGAACAGCGACACCGAGCCGCTGGGAGATTTACCGTTTTGAGCGATTAGCGGTTAGCCGTTAGCGAACACACTAACTGCTAACCGCTAACTGCCAATAACTCGTTAAGCGTTCTTATACTTCTCAATCTGCACCTTCATGGCGTCGACGGCTTCGCTGACGGCCTGTTCGAAGGTGTCGGCTTGTTTGCTGATAAATAGCGACTGACCCGGAAGGGCGAGCTGCAGTTCAGCAATCTTATTATTATCGCTCTCGGGTTTATCTATCTTAAGGAACACCTCGCACTTGGTGGCACGGTCGGTCATGCGGTCGAGCTTGGCGACCTTGTCGTTGATGTACTGCTCCAGTTTCTCGTCGGCCTTGAATTTGGCGGTGTTGATGATTGTGTTCATAGCTTAAAAGTTTAAAAGGTTTGTTGTTATATTATTTTGTATACATTGTGTTGTATACAAATTGTATTTCCCTCTCACTCTTTCTCTCTCCCTTTCTCCCCCTTTCTCCCCCTAGGGTGCGCCTGACGGTACACCTCTTTCAGTCGTTCGCGGGTCACATGGGTGTATATCTCGGTGGTATCCAACTTGGCATGCCCCAGCAGTTCCTTTACTGCCATCAGGTCGCCCCCTTCGTTGAGAATATGGGTGGCGAAAGTGTGGCGGAACACATGGGGCGAGATACGGTCGGCGTTCGACAGACCACTCATATATTTCTTCACCACTCCATACACGCTGGCAGGCTGCATCTGCTCCCCTTTACGGTTTACGAAGAGCCACTCTGTGTCACCCATCTCCTGCCGCTTTAACGCAAGGTAATCAGAAATATTGTGTACTAGCTCATTTTCTATCGGGATAAGTCGTTCTTTGTCACCCTTGCCACGCACCTTGAGGGTCAAAGCCGACAAATCGACCGACCCTTCGCGCAGCCCTACCAGTTCGGCACGGCGTATGCCGGTCTCGTATAGCAGGCGCAACATCAGCTTGTCGCGCTGACCAAAGTAATCGTCGCCGAAGAGCCCCTGGTCATAGAGGTGCTCTGTCTCGCTCTCGCGGAAAAAGACAGGCAGGTGTTTGGGTTGCTTGGGAGTGGTTATCTTGGCCATCAGGTCGCGGTCGAAGAGGCTATGGCGGCGCAGGAACCGCAGCCAGCTGCTCACTGCCGCCAGACGCCACTTCACAGTGGCGGCCTTCTCGCCGCGATCCATATGTTCCATCTCCCAGGCCCGCAGGTCGCGAGCTTGCAGGGCATCCAACTCGCTGACGCCTATCGCCTCCAGATGTTCCACCAACTCGCCCAACACTGTGTCATAAGCCTCCACCGTGCGAGGCGACATGCGGCGCTCCGTAGCGATATAATCATGAAACCGCGTTATAGACTCCCGGATATTCATCGCTGCATAATATCAAAGGCGTACCATGTGGGTACGCCTTTGGTTGCAAGTGATATACTTGCTTATTTGTTCTTGCGCTGGCAATCCTTGGGGGTGACGCAGGTGCCGGTGGCACGGGCCACGAGGATCTTCTCCTCGAGCACGTCGGCGGCGCTGGCGCTGATGTCGGGACGGGTCTTGATGACCTTGTAGGCCTCGAAGCTCATCTTGCGGCTGGTATTACCCACATGGGTGATTTCGCCATAGGCTTCGATATAGTCGCCGGCATAGACGGGGGCTTTGAATTCGACCATGTCGTAGGCACAGAAGAGGCCTTCGTCACCATCCTGGATGATAAGCAACTCGGTGGCGACATCGCCAAAGAGGTGAAGCATGTGGGCGCCGTCGACGAGGTTGCCGCCATAGTGGGCATCCTTGGCGCTCATGCGGACGCGAAGCATTGATTTAACTGCCATGATATTTTTGTTTTATTTTTTGATGACGTAATCAACGAAGATGCCGGGGGTCTTGACGGTCTCGGGGGCGATGGCGCCGGCGGCGACAATCTCCTGAGGCTCGACGATGACGGTGTCGGCGGNNGTGCCCTTATAGACCAGGTTGCCGGCCTCGTCGGCGATGTTGGCACCGATGATGGCGACGTCGGCATGGACGGGCTTTTCTAACAGATACTCCTTACCGTCGACGGTCACTTTCTGCTTGCCGTTCTCGACCACGGTGCCGAGACCGGTCTGGGTGAGGACTCCGCCGAGACCTGCGCCGGCGGCGCGGATCTGCTCGGCCAGGGTGCCCTGAGGCTGGAGGGTCACCTTCAGCTCGCCGGCGTTCATCTGGTCGATGGTGTTGTTGTTGGTGCCGATATGGGTAGCGATGAGTTCCTTCACCTGATGGTTGGTGATGAGCTTGCCAACGCCCACCTCGGGATAGGCGGTGTCGTTGCAGATGATGGTGAGGTCCTTCACGTTGCGGGCCACAAGTTCGTCGATAAGGGCGATGGGATTGCCCACACCGAGGAAACCGCCCACCATGACAGTCATGCCGTCGTGAATCATGTCGGCGGCCTCTTTTACGGTGACAAATTTCTTCATATCAGTATAATATTTTGTGAATTTATGCGTTATGTTTCAGCGTGCAAAAATACTATATTTTTTGCATATCGTAAAAAAAATTTGTTCAGGTAGCGAAATATGAGTATTTTTGCACCTGAAAATTAAGAGGTAAAAGGATGAAAAAAACGCTGATTATTGCGATAATAGTGCTGTTTTTCGCCCCGATGGCGAAGGCACAGGAATATATTGAGCCCACCGAAAAATGGAAAGTGGCCGAGGTGTGGGGTATCAACTACCACGGCTGGTCGTTCCATCAGGACTGGGAGGTGGACTTCACCGTCGAGAACCAGGACGGCCGCTTCACCCCCACCGACGCCGAGATTGCCGAGACCGAACGTCTAATTCAGAAGCGTATCGCTGCGGTGAACCGCGACCACTATAACCAAGGCGGCATGTGCCCCGTCATCGACGAACATATGCGTCTCTACCGCCGTCAATATGTGGGATTTACCAACGACCGCGGCGACCATGTGGTATGGGTGAACTTCCTGTGGGACGACAACCTGACCGACGAACGCCTGGCCAGCGACGTGCTGCTCACCAAGGGCGGCTGCGGCCACTTCTGGCATATCAAGTGCAACCTGGCCACCAAGAAGGTCTATGGTCTTGAGATTAACGAGGACGGCGACACACAGTACCTGCCACGTGTCAAGAAGCCCGCTCCCCGTATCAGCAAATCCAAGAGCAACAAGAAGCAGAAGGTCCGCAAGACCGGCATCATCCACACCGAGGAGGAGAAACAGTTCTAACCAATGGAGCTTCGGCCTCTTATCCTCAAGTTCCTTAAGTTTGGAGTCGTTGGCGCCAGCGGCATGGTGGTGCATTTTGGTGTATTGTATCTTTTCAAGGAAGTTGTTGGCCTGAATCCTTTTGTGGCCAACACCTTAGGCTTTATCACCGCCGCCACCACCAACTACATCCTTAACCGCATCTGGACCTTCCGCAGTAAGGAGAAGCAGGTGGCTGTGGAATACCTTAAGTTCATCCTGGTCTCGCTCATCGGCTTGGGCGTCAATAACGGCACCCTCTGGCTCACCGGACACCTGTTGCCGTCGTGGAACGACGATTGGCGTTTCTACATCCTTTGGGTCTTCGCCGTAGGCGTCACCACCATTTGGAACTTCTTTGGGAACATGTTGTTTACGTTCAAACAAAAATAATCATGGAAATCTTATCAAACCGTATCCTCAATATGGCCGAGAGCGAGACTCTGGCCATGACCGCCAAAGCCCGCGAACTCAAAGCCCAGGGCAAAGACGTCATCAGCCTCTCTATCGGCGAACCCGACTTCAACACCCCCGAGGTGGTGAAGGAAGCTGCCAAAAAGGCCATCGACGACAACTTCACCCATTATCCTCCTGTGCCTGGCTACCAAGACCTTAAGGAGGCCATCTGCACCAAGCTGATGCGCGATAACGGACTGGAGTACAAGCCCGAGCAGATTGTCGTCAGCACCGGCGCCAAGCAGAGCCTCTTCCAAGTGGTGCAGTGCCTCATCAACCCCGGCGATGAGGTCATCATCCCCACCCCCTTCTGGGTCTCTTACAAGGAGTTCGTCCGCCTGGCCGAAGGCAAATGCGTCTTCGTGAAGACTAAGTTGGAGAACGACTTCAAGGTGACGCCCGAGCAGCTCGAGGCCGCTATCACCCCCCGCACCAAGCTTATCATGTTCTCCTCGCCCAGCAATCCCACCGGCATGCTCTACACCAAAGAGGAGCTGAAGGGTATCGCCGAGGTGGTCGCCAAGCACGAGAACCTCTTCGTTATGGCCGACGAAATTTACGAGCACATTAACTTTGTGGGCAAACACGAAAGCATCGCCCAGTTCCCCGAGGTGAAGGATCGCGTCATCACCGTCAACGGTGTGGCTAAAGGCTTCGCTATGACTGGCTGGCGTATCGGCTTCATTGCCGCTCCCACCGTCATCGCCAAGGCCGCTAACAAACTGCAGGGCCAGGTGACCAGCGCCACCTGCTCCATCGCCCAGAAAGCTACCGTCTGCGCCATGCTTATGGACCCCAAGACCAGCAAGGACATCATCGACATGCGCAACATCTTCCAGCAGCGCCGCGACATGGTGTACAAACTCCTGTGCGACATCCCCGGCCTCAAGGTGCGCCTGCCGCAGGGTGCCTTCTACTTCTTCCCCGACGTCAGCACCTACTACGGCAAGAGCTTCAACGGCAAGAAGATTGAGAACAGCACCGATATGGCTTTCTACCTGCTCAACGAGGCCAATGTGGCCACGGTGATGGGCTCCGCCTTCGGCGACGACAGCTGCATCCGTCTGAGCTATGCCACCAGCGAGGACCTCCTTCGCGAAGCCCTCCGCCGCATCAAAGAAGCACTGGCTAAACTGCAGTAAATAAACCAATACATCAAAAAAAACACCGTTCTTTCGAGCGGTGTTTTTTTATTTATAAGGAACAATTAGTTGCTCCGTAGAGCGGCTACGCTGTTCCAACAAGATAGGGCGGTTATCGACGATTTTGTCGAAAACCGCTTGTGTATAATAACGTATGGTGATAAGTTGCAGGTTCTCGTTGTAACGCACACGGAACATGCTCTTAAGCCTCTCTATCAGCACCCCGATACGCTGCGGATTGTTATCGACGCAGATGGAAAAACTCAAAGCCGAGTTCTGCATCAGGTTCACCCTGATACCAAGCTCGTTAAGGAGTCCGAAGATGACCTGCAAGTTGTCCTCGGCAATAAAGGAGTAGTCACGCGGCAGGATGGAGAGCAGGATCTGATTGTTCTTAAAGATATACAATGGTGTCTCAGGACTGATAACATGATAGTTACCCACAGAGGAGCCTTCGCTCTCGGGGGTAATAAACGAGCGGATGTAAAGCGGGATATTCTTGTTTTGGATAGGTTTCACCGTCTTGGGGTGGATCACCGAAGCACCATAGTAGGCCAACTCGATGGCCTCGTTATATGGTATCTGGCTGATTTTGACAGTATCAGCAAAGAACTTGGGGTCAGCGTTGAGGAAACCCGGAACGTCTTTCCAGATGGTGACACTCTCGGCATCAAGGCAATAGGCCAGAATGGCGGCGGAGTAGTCGGAGCCCTCTCTTCCGAGGGTCGTGGTACCGTCGGTGGTACCACCGATAAATCCCTGGGTGATAATCACCTGAGAATTGAGAGTTGAGAATTGAGAGTTGATTGCTTCTTGGGTTGCTTGCCAGTCAACGCGCCCCTCACGATAGTGGTTATCGGTGCGTATCAACTGCCGCGCATCTTGCCACAGAGTTTTGATTCCAAGGTGGTTGAGGTATTCCGCAATGATAGTAGTGGAGATAAGCTCGCCGAAAGAGACCACCTGGTCGTAGTTGTAGTTGTAGTCGTCGACGGTGGGTTTCAGGGAGGCGATTTTAATATCCAACTGATGCAGCAGGTCGTACACCTTATCGACAATATCCTGACTACTTGGAATCAGCGTCTTGGCGATATCGAGGTGATAGTCTTCGAGCCGTTGGCGCATCTCTTGGGCGGAGGAATCGTCCGCGGTTCCGGGAACTAGTTTTTCCAAGAGGTTTGTGGTCTTGCCCATAGCAGAAACCACCACCACCAAAGGCTCCGTTTCCACATGTTCCCGCACTATCTGCGCCATGTTGTGCACCGCGTCGGCACTGTTCACTGAAGCTCCACCAAACTTAAAAACTTTCATCTGTCTTAACTACTTGACTACTGTCTACTTATCTACTTTTTATCATGCCAGCTCGCGCTCCATATCGCGCCGTGAGTCTTTGGCTTTGATGGTCTCGCGTTTGTCATAGTGATGTTTGCCTTTGGCCAACGCGATAGTCATCTTGGCATAGCCGCGGGGGTCGACATATAGCATCTCGGGCACGATAGTATAACCACGTTCCTTTATCTTGATTTGCAGCTTGTGCAGTTCGCGACGGGTGAGCAGCAGCTTGCGGTCGCGTTTGGCCTGATGGCCCCAGTAGCTACCAAACTTATATTCTGAGATATGCATGTCGCGGACAAAGAGCTCGTTGCCGATAAAGGTACACCAGGCGTCGTTGAGGTTGGCTTTCCCCTCACGGATGCTCTTGATTTCCGAGCCCATCAACACCAGCCCCGCCTGATATTCATCCATCAGGAAATACTCGTAGGCCGCCCGTTTGTTCTTAATCTCGATGATATTCTTCTCTTCCATAATCAGTCGTATAACGCCAATCCGAGGTTATTATTGTATACTCTCTCTGCGCGCACGCTCAGGCGCAAAATATTTTTCTTTTTGCTTCATTTTTTCTTCGTAACTTTGCAGTCTCAAAGTAACCCGTTCTGATATGAAAGAGATACACGATTTCAGTATTATAGAGCGTCGACAACATGGCGAGCGGTATTTCTCGCTGGTGCTGAAACACGGAGGCAAGATGCAACCCGTGGCCCCCGGCCAGTTTGTCGAGGTGCTGGTGGAGGGCGAACCCGGAGTGATGCTTCGCCGTCCTATCTCGGTGCATGATGTCGACGAAGAGAAAGGCACCCTTTCGCTGCTTACCCAGATTGTAGGCAAGGGTACCCGCAAGTTGGCGGAGCTGAAAGTCGGCGACCACCTCAATATGGTCTACCCCCTCGGTCATGGTTTCACTACAACGCTCTCCGCTCTCCACTCTCCGCTCTCCGCTCTCCTGGTGGGTGGCGGCGCCGGTATCGCCCCGCTGCTACACCTGTCCAAGTGCCTGAAAGCAAAGGGGGTTAAGAGCACTATCCTGTTGGGCGGTCGCACCGCCGACCTCATCCCCGTGCGCGATGAGTTCGAGTCCTATGGCCGTCTCTGCCTCGCCACCGACGACGGTTCGCTGGGCCATAAAGGATTGGTGGTAGAGCATCCCGCTTTCTCAGAGTCTTATGATATCATCTACACCTGCGGCCCCACACCGATGATGAAGGCTGTGGCCCGCTCGGCCGCCGAACGCGGTATCCGCTGCGAGGTGAGCTTGGAGAACATGATGGCCTGCGGCGTGGGCGCCTGCCTCTGCTGCGTGACGGACACCGACCAGGGTCACCGCTGCGTCTGCAAAGACGGCCCCGTGTTCGACATTACGACAATGAAGAAATGGTATCTTCAGTAGTTAAGTAGATAGTAGTTAAGTAAATAAGACAATAGTTATGTTAGCAGTTAAAGTTCATAATCTCAGTCTTAAGAATCCGGTGATGACGGCCAGCGGTACCTTCGGCTATGGCGAAGAGTTTGCCGACTTTGTCGACCTCGAGCGTCTGGGCGGCTTCATCGTCAAAGGTACCACAGGCTCGCACCGCGAGGGCAACCCCTATCCCCGTATGGCCGAGACTCCCTCGGGTATGCTCAACGCAGTAGGCCTCCAGAACGGCGGCGTGGAGAAGTTCTGCAAAGAAGTATATCATAGAATCAAACACTTAGACACTAATATCATCGTCAATGTGAGTGGCTCGAGCATCGAAGAGTACTGCGACGTAGCCTCCCAGATCGACGAGCTGGAGAAGATTCCCGCCATCGAACTCAACATCAGCTGCCCCAATGTGAAGAAGGGCGGCATGGGTTTCGGCACCAACCCCGAGATGGCGGCACAAGTGGTCTCGGAGGTGCGCAGAGTATACCATAAAACGCTGATAGTAAAGCTCACACCTAATGTCACCAGTGTGGTGGATATCGCCAAAGCGGTAGAGGGTGCGGGAGCTGATAGCGTGAGCCTCATCAACACCATGCTGGGTATGGCCATCGATGTGGAGAAACGGCGTCCCTACTTGAGCACTTTCACCGGTGGATTGAGCGGTCCCGCCGTGAAACCCGTGGCAGTGCGCATGGTGTGGCAAGTGGCTCATGCTGTGCAGATTCCCGTCATCGGATTGGGCGGCATCGCCTCGGCGGCTGACGCCCTGGAGTTCCTCATGGCCGGCGCCAAAGCCATTCAGGTGGGCACTGCCAACTTTATCGACCCCGCCATCACGATGAAAATCATCGACGGACTTGAGGATTACTGTAAACGCCACGGAATCAAAGATATCAACGAGATCATCGGAATAATATAAATGACCATCATTGCCGACAGCGGGAGCACGAAGACCACCTGGATAGAGGTAGAGTCTGGTAACAAGGTTGTTACCGAAGGTCTGAACCCCCATTTCACCACCGACGAGGCCTTCCTCGCCGCCTGTTCTCTCGTCCGACAGCAACTCCACCACTCACCTCTCGTCTCTCACCTTCACTTCTATGGCGCGGGGTGTGGGAGCGAAGTGCAGCGGGAGCGGGTGAAAAAGCTGTTGCAGAAGGGATTCGAATCGGATCATGTGGAAGTGGAGACGGATATGCTGGGAGCTTGCCGCGCCGTGTGCGGCCACCAAGCAGGTCTTGTGGGCATCCTCGGCACCGGAAGTAACGCCTGCTACTACGATGGGACGTCCGTCGTCCTGAAAGCACCCAGCCTGGGCTATGTGCTGGGCGATCACGGCTCTGCCAACCATGTGGGGCGCCTGTTGCTGACCGACTACCTAACCGACAAGATGCCCGATGAGGTAAGTGCATTGTTCCATGATGATTATGGGCTGACACACGACGAATGGATTGATGCTGTCTACCACCACCCCACCCCCAACCGCTTCCTGGCACAGGTGGCCACCTTCGCCGTCAAGCACAAGAACGATGCCGATGACTATTGCCGCAACACTATCCGCTATGCCTTCGACGAATGGGACTGCTATCAGTTGGCCGACCTCAAGTTGCAGACCGACTGCCGCAAGATATGTGTCGTGGGGGGCTTTGGTGCTGCCGTGAGCGATGTGCTGACTGACTACCTGACCGACAACTTCATGCTAGTGGGTGATATCGTCGCCGACCCCATCGACGGCCTCCGCGAGTACCACACACATTAGTCTTTTTTCATTGCCATACAATAATAGAATTATCTTGGCGTTTTCTTATATTAAATTAATGACTAATAAACAGAACTAAACAATGGATTTATCAAACATCTTAGTGATTGCCGGCAAGCCGGATTTGAGTGAACTGGTGTCGCAGACCAAAGGCGGTGCCGTAGTGAAGAACCTGGTGACGGGTGCCAAATACCCTGTCTTTAAGAACGATAGAATCAGCTCGCTGGGCGAGATCCGCCTTTTTACCGAGACCGATGAGCGTCCGTTGGACGAAGTGATGCAGGCCATCTTCAAACATCTGGACGGCAAAGCCACCGCCTTCGATCCCAAGAAAGCCGAGAGCAAGGAGATGTTCGACCTGCTGGCCGCCGTGCTGCCCGACTACGACCGTGAGCGTGTTCACGCCTCCGACGTGAAGAAACTCTTCTCCTGGTACAACATACTGCTCAACGCTCAGTTGATTACCTTGGACGAAGAGCCCAAAGCGGAAGAATAAGATATTACCACCATAGAAACAGAAGACTATGAAGAAATCACTGTTCGCATTGTGTGCAATTGCCGTGCTGATGGCTACGGGCTGCAAGAAAGACGAGCCTGTCAAACCGCACCACGACTCCGACATCCCGCAAGACACCCGCGAAGGGGTATATATGCCTGAGAAGAAGATTGATACAATCTTATACGATGGACAAGTGGGAGAAGTATGGCTGTGGGAGAACGGCAAAGTGCAGTCGATATTGACTCCCAACGACAACGGTGTCTTGACAGAAAGCCGGTCGTTTAACTACGACGGCAACCGTCTCTCGTCAATGACAACCGTTTTGGCCTCCTTGCCCGTACGTGCAGCGTATACTTATAGCGGCGACTATCTGAATCGCGTCACAGTGTCGAACAACAACACCCAACTGGTGGGCGTTGAGGTGCAGCATGCGGACGGCAAAATCAACCATGCCGACCTCAACCTTAACAGCGAGTACCTGACGGAAATCCTCGATTTCATAGATCCGGAGATGATTCCCGACAGCATGATTATCAATATCGACAGTGTGAGCATCAATGTCAGCAATCTGCTGTCGTCGGCCACAGAATTTCTCTCCTCCGTAGAGGACCTCCAAGCTTCCGCCGACCTGCAGTGGCAAGATCAGAATGTCAGCACTATGATGTTGAACCTCAGCTTCCGGGCAAGCACAACCCTGGGGGATGTGCTCAGTGTCATAGGCGACCTTAGCGTCTTTGGTCAGTATGCATCAATATTGGCAGCAATGCCTCCAGAGATGCCGATAATACTCCAGGTGGCTGTAAAAGACACCAACGAGTATTTCTACGACCAGCAGCACAACCCATTCCAGAAATATCTCGGCCAGATCGATGTTCCCGCCACCCTCTCGTCCAACAACGTGCGAAGCCAACAACACAACGGTATGATCAACCTTACTGTTATCGCCAGCATCTTTGGTTATGAAACGCCGATATGGTCTCCCTCCTTCCCTATCCCGTCGAGTTTCACCAGCTATATATATGAATACGACAACGGCGGATATCCTGTGCGTGTGACCGACAACGACGGAAAAGTAACCCAGTATCGATACGCAAAATAAGGATTGCTTCCCAGACAAACCCCACAAACCCCTTAAACCATTAGACTTAGAGCATGATTTACACAGAGAAAGACAAACAATATAAGCGCTACACTGTCACTTCGGCCCTCCCTTACGCCAACGGTCCTGTGCATATCGGCCATCTGGCCGGCGTCTATGTGCCCGCCGACGTCTATGTGCGCTACCTCCGTGCCCAGGGCGAGGATGTGATGTTCATCGGCGGTAGCGACGAGCACGGCGTGCCCATCACCATCAAGGCCCGCAAAGAGGGCTGCACCCCGCAGGATATCGTCGACCGCTACCACAAGATTATCAAGGACTCCTTCGCCGAACTGGGCATCAGCTTTGATATCTACAGCCGCACCAGCAGCAAGGAGCACCACGAGACCGCAGCGGCCTACTTCAAGAAGCTCTATGAGGAAGGCAAGTTTGTGGAGAAAGTGTCGCAGCAGTACTACGACGAGGAGGCCGGCTGCTTCCTGGCCGACCGCTACATCACCGGCACCTGCCCCCACTGCGGCAACGAGCGCGCCTACGGCGACCAGTGCGAAGCCTGCGGCACCAGCCTCAACGCCACCGACCTCATCAATCCCAAGAGCGCCCTCAGCGGCTCGAAGCCCGTCCTCAAGGAGACCAAGCACTGGTTCCTCCCCTTGGATCAGGACGAACCTTGGCTGCGCCAGTGGATTCTCGAAAGCCATAAGGGCGACTGGAAGACCAATGTCTACGGTCAGTGCAAATCATGGATCGACGCCGGCTTGCAACCCCGCGCCGTCACACGCGACCTCGACTGGGGCGTGAAGGTACCCATCGAAGGGGCTGACGGAAAGGTGCTCTACGTATGGTTCGACGCCCCCATCGGATACATCTCCTTTACCAAACAACTCAAAGGCGCCGACTGGGAGAAATGGTGGAAAGACCAGGACACCAAGCTGGTACACTTCATCGGCAAAGACAATATCGTCTTCCACTGCATCATCTTCCCCTCGATGCTCCACGCCGACGGCAGCTATATCCTGCCCGCCAACGTGCCTGCCAACGAGTTCCTCAACCTCGAGGGCGACAAGATCAGCACCTCGCGCAACTGGGCCGTGTGGCTGCACGAATACCTCAAGGAGTTCCCCGGCAAGCAGGATGTGCTGCGCTACACCCTCTGCTCCAACGCCCCCGAGACCAAAGACAACGACTTCACCTGGAAAGACTTCCAACTCAAGAATAACTCCGAACTCGTCGCCATCCTCGGCAACTTCGTCAACCGTACCCTCGTCCTCACCCACAAGTTCTACGATGGTAAAGTGCCCGCTTGTGGGCCGATGACAGAGATGGAGCAGGAGGTCGTAAAAGAGATGGCTGCCTTCCCCGAGCGCATAGGCCGCAGCATCGAGACCTACCGTTTCCGCGAAGCCCTCAGCGAGATGATGAACCTCTCTCGTCTGGGCAACAAGTATCTCACTGATACCGAGCCTTGGAAGCTCATCAAGACCGACCCCGAGCGCACCGCTACGGTGATGAACCTCTCGCTGCAGATCTGCGCTAACCTCGCTGTCCTCTGCGCCCCCTTCCTGCCCTTCACGGCCGACAAGCTGCACGCCATGCTTAACCTCCCCGCCAAGGGCTGGCGTGATGCCGGCAAGGCCAACCTCCTGATGGAAGGCCACTCCATCGGCACCCCCGAACTGCTCTTCGAGCAGATCCCCGACGAAGTCATCCAGGCACAGGTCGACAAGCTGCAGGCCACCAAGGCTCAGAACGAACTCAACGCCTGGAAGCCGGCCGAGGTGAAAGCCCCCGTCACCATCGACGACTTTGGCCGTATGGACATCCGCGTAGGTACCATCCTCGAATGCCAGAAAGTCCCCAAAGCCGACAAACTGCTGCAATTTAAGATAGAAGATGGCATGGGCACCCGCACCATCGTCAGCGGCATCGCCAAATACTACCCTGATCCGCAAGCGCTGGTAGGCCGTCAGGTCTGCTTCATAGCCAACTTCCCGCCCCGCAAACTCAAAGGCGTCGAAAGCCAAGGTATGATCCTCAGCGCCGAAGACAAAGACGGCCGTCTGGTACTCCTCACCCCCAGCGATACAGTTACCCCCGGCTGCAACGTAGGCTGAAAAGAGCGCGGCAGTACTCGATACCCCCTCCGCAGGAAACCCATCTCCTGCGGAGGGGTTTGCTTTATTCTGACGGCCACAGAAGACGGTGTTGGTACGTCGTTGGTACGGTGTTGATACGTCGTTGATACGTCCCAACGTTTTATTTGCCTTGTAACTCAGTCGTGTCAAAGAACTCTTGTCGCCGAAACGACGATGCAAAAATACAACCGCGCTATTGCGGTCTACGAATTTTCACGAAAAAAAATTTGTGAGCGCTACAGTTAAAAATTAGGTTATGCAAAGTCAAAAGAAAATTTTATATTTATATATTTATATAAATATATAAATATAAAGAGTATTTTTGGCATAGTATAGTCCCAAAACTAACTGTAGCACTGTAGCGCTGTAGCATTTTTTGTTTTTGTGGATTCAAAATCAATGTTTCTCTACTTTTTTGGCTGAATAAATGTTTTACTTTTTTTCGCACTTTTCTTCCCTAGGCGGCCAGCGATTATTAATTATGTATATGATGTACGCATATATAAAGGAGCAGAAAATCAGATGTTTGCATATATCTGTGTCTTCTATGGGGAAAAATAGGTGACGTTTTAGGAATTTCCCTCAGGGAATGGTAGTATTTTTGCACCAGAAAACGAAACCAAACAAGAAAGGAGTAACAACATGAAAACTTCGAAAGCAATAACTCTGGTGATGATGGCCCTGGCGCTGAGCGCTACGCCGGCATTGGCACAACGTGGTGGTGGCGGCGGAAGCCGCGGCGGTGGAAGCAGCCACAGTAGCTCGATGAGCAGCAGCCGCGGTGGCGGAAGCAGCCACAGCAGTTCGATGAGTAGCAGCCGCAGCGGCGGTAGCCACAGCAGCTCGATGAGCAGCAGCCGTTCGTCCAGTAGCAGCCGCAGCTCGATGAGCACCCCGTCACGCAGCAGCAGCCGTAGTTCGATGAGCGGCTCGCCAAGCAGCAGCCGCAGTTCGGTAAGCGCCCCCTCGCGTAGTGGCGACCGCGGCAGCAGCCGCAGCGGTGGCGCTGTAAGCAGCCCCTCGCGTGGTGGCGGAAACGTGGGAATGGCTCCTTCGCGCTCGTCGGCCACCCGTGCCACCACGGGTCCTGCCCCCGTGCGTACCACATCGCCCCGTAGCGGTGGCAACGTAGCCCCCAAAGCCGGTAGCGCCGGTCATCCAGTAGCTCCTGCCGGTGCCAACGTTCCCGGTGCTCATGCCCACGAATATGCTCTCCCCGGCCGCCCCGGTGGTCACCTGCCTCCCTCGTCGCGCCCCATCCATCCTGCCCCCTACTTCCATCACCCCTGGCACCACCATATGGTACACTGCCACCCCATCTTCTGGGACCCGCTGCCCCCGCGTCCCTGGTACTGGCCCGGATTCTGGATGTACTGCAACAGCTACTGGTATGACTATCATGTGACCGATGTGGCGGTGGTGCGCGAATATGTGCGCGATACCTACAAGGTGGACATGATTACCTACGGCATGAGCGGCGATATCATGTACGCCATAGTGCGCGACGGCAGCGAGACTTATCTGCAGGTCTACGACAAAGAGGACCACTTGCTGGCGGAGCACAAGATCAACCGCAAATATTGCAACATGGTCATCGACAGCGAGAACGGAGGTTGCTGGATCAGCAAGAAACACAATAAAGACGCCCTCCTCTTCATCTGGGCCGACAACCAACTGCTTATCTACGAAGCCGATTAATAACAAATAGAATAATAAGGGTCGCTACGCTCTAAAAGGCGACCCTTTTAATCTTTTAAACCCTTTAAACTATTATTATGAAAATGAACTACATTGCCCCCCTTTTGGGACTTCTGGCCATCGCTATGGTATGTCTCTACGCCTCGTGCACCAAGGACTTTGGCACCCCAACCACCAAGAGTTTCCCCATCAACGGCAACTATCATGCACTCAACGTGAGTCACGCCTTTGATGTGACGGTGAGTGACCAAGTGACGGACGTAAAGGTCACTGTGGGCGAGAAAGCCATGGACAAAGTGAAAGTAGAAGTAATCGACGGAACCCTGCATATTGGATTCAAGCGGTTGATCAATTATTCTGGCGACGCCACAGCAATCATCCCCGCCAGCCTGCTGGACGAGCTGAATCTCAGCGGCGCATCGACATTCCACGGCGACCTCAGTGGCAACGAGGTGGATATCGACCTCAGCGGCGCCTCAGTATACATTGGCAATGTCAGCGCCAACAAAGTGGACATTGACCTCAGCGGTGCCTCAGATGCCACCCTGAACGGCAATTGTCAGACCTCCATGGAGATAGACCTCAGTGGTGCCAGCAATCTCTATGCTGCAGGCCTCAATACAGAATCTGTGAAGGGTTCTATAAGCGGAGCTTCGACGGCCGATGTCAACTGCTGCACCCGTTTGGAGCTGAGCCTCAGCGGTGCCAGCGACCTGATCTATGGAACCTCCTCGCCCGACTGCCACCCGGTGGTGGATTGTGAGACTTCGGGGGCTTCTACCGTCAGATCACGATAACTTAGAGAGTTGCAGGAAAGCATCGCGAATCTCGTTGTCGGAAACTTCCACATCGATCATAGCGGCACCCAACTCCTTCAGCAAAACGCAGCGGACCTCTCCGGCTGCGTTTTTTTTGTCTTGATGCATCAGAGGGAGCATCTGCTCGATGTCTTTCAAGGTGTAAGGTGTAAGGTGTAAGGTGTAAGATGATAGCTGAGTTGTCAGCCATTGGGAGTATGACTGATAAACCCCCTCTTGAAGGCCTACTTTCCTGGTAGAAAGATACATGGCGGCCTTCATGCCGATGCCGACGGCGACGCCATGAGGCAACCCTTGATAGACCTCGATAGCATGACCGAAGGTGTGGCCGAAGTTAAGTATCTTCCTGATACCATGGTCATAAGGGTCGACTTTCACCACACGGGCTTTCAGGCGGGCAACCTCCTTTAGGTGAGAGGTGTCACTACTAGCTATCAATTCGTTAAATAATATAGGGTCGGTGACGGCGGCGGTCTTCACCATCTCCATGCGGCCATTGAGGATTTCCTCCTGAGGAAGAGTATCCAGAAAATCTGATTCTATGACTGTTATAGCTGGTGGATAGAAGTGTCCGAGGCTGTTTTTCACACCCCCGTAATTGATGGCCGTTTTGCCGCCTATCGAGGCGTCGACCATCGCCAACAACGTGGTGGGGACATTAATATAGCAGATTCCACGTTTGTATCCCGCCGCCACATAGCCGCCAAGATCACAGACACAGCCTCCCCCGAGGTTGACAACCACATGCTGTCGGTCGGCCTCCCCATCCATCAACGTCTGCCACACCTGTGCGGCCACCTCCAAACTCTTGCATTCTTCACCTACCGGCACCTCTATGAACTCAGCATTTTGTAAAGCATCCACTTGCGAAATCAGCAGCGGGAGACAGTGCTGGAAGGTATTCTCGTCGAGCAGAATTGTGTACCTGGCCTCTTGCCATTCCTCTTTGGCCAGTTCGCGGCCCAATGCCTTGAGGCCTCCATACAGTATCTTGGATTTCGTAGTCATGCAATAATGAACGCATTGATACGTTATTTATTGCATGAATCTGGAACTGCTCTCCCCCGCCAAGAACCTTGAGTTCGGCCGAGAAGCCATCAACCACGGGGCCGACGCCCTCTATATCGGCGCGCCTGCCTACGGCGCCCGTCAGGCGGCCACCAACAGCCTCGAGGATATCGAAGCGCTGGCAAATTACGCCCATCTATATGGTTCCAAGGTATTTGTAACGGTCAATACGCTGCTTTTCGACAACGAGATTGAGGCCGCCGTGAAGATGATTCACGAGCTATACAATATTGGTGTCGATGCACTGCTGATACAAGACCTAGGCTTGCTGGAGTGCGACCTTCCTCCCATCGAACTACATGCCAGCACACAATGTCACAATGCCTCTGTAGAGCGTATTAAATTCCTGGAATCAGCAGGTTTCAAACGCGTAGTATTAGCCCGCGAGACCTCGTTGGAACAGATGCGCGAGATACGGCAAGCCACCCATCTCGACCTCGAAGCCTTCGTCCACGGCGCCCTGTGTGTCAGTTACAGCGGCCAGTGCTATATGAGCCAATACCTTAACGGACGCAGCGGCAACCGCGGATGCTGCTCGCAACCCTGCCGCTCGACCTATGACCTCTACGACGGTGACGGGCACCTATTAATAAAGGAGAAACATCTGCTTTCGCTCCGCGATTTCAACGCCTCGCAACAGGTGGCCGACATGATTGCCAACGGCATCACCTCGTTCAAGATCGAAGGACGCTTGAAAGATCTCGGATATGTAAAGAATATCACCGCCTACTACCGTCAGTTGCTCGACACACAGATGGAAGGTCACACCCGTGCTTCCTGTGGACGCAGCACCTTCTTCTTCACCCCTGACCCCGACCGCACCTTCAATCGCGGATATACCGATTATTTCCTCCGCGACCGTCAACCTATGGCCAACTTCGCCACCCAGAAATCGATGGGAAAGAAGATAGGCGAGGTAACCGCTGTGGGCAGGAACAAGCTCACTATCAGCGGCAACGAATCCCTGGTCAACGGCGACGGACTCTGCTATTTCGATACGGAAAGCCGTCTGCAGGGTTTCCTCGTCAACCATGTGGAGGGCCGCACCATCATTCCCAACCAGATGCCCGACATCCAGGTTGGCACCACCCTGTGGCGCAACCAAGACCAGCAGTTCGAGAAAACGCTACAAGGCAAGACCGCCGAGCGCAAGATAGGCGTGCGCATGCATTTTGAGCACACGCCAGAAGGCTTTCTGCTGCGGATGACCGACGAAGATGGTTTAGAAGTGACCCACAGCGTAACGGCCGAGCACCAAGAGGCACGCAACAACAGCGGTACGGACAACCCTATCGTCAAACAGTTGAGCAAGTTGGGCAACACTCCGTTTGTGGCCGAAAGCATCGTTGACGAAACCAATGGGCATTATTTCCTGCCCGCAGCACTCCTCAACCAGCTGCGGCGAGAGGCAGTAGAAGAACTTATAAAACTACGCATCAACCATTTCCACCCCTCCGATTGCCCGCATAACGACAATAGAGTCCCTTATCCTACTGACATTCTCGATTATCGTGCCAATGTCGTCAATCATAAGTCGGAAGCCTTCTATCTCCACCACGGAGTGAAACAGGTGGAACATGGTTTAGAAGAGACCCAAGAGTACGATAACAAGGCCCTGATGACTACCAAATACTGCCTACGATATGAACTGAGGTGCTGTTTGCAAGGTAAAAGCAAGGGTAAGTCACCGGTAAATATTTCCCCTTCCGACACCCTCGTTTTACGGAATAACGACCGTCGGTTCCGTCTCGAATTCGACTGTCGGGAGTGCCTGATGCGTATCATTAAAGACTAATTCCATTCAAATCTTTTTTTCTTGTCCAATCCCCGTTTTTCGAGGGTAGGATAAGTGTATATTTGTGAGTATATTACGATATCTATCTTCTTCTATACTACTTCTAATCTTCTTAAAATAATTTCAGGGCATAAACAATAAAAAAAAGACAGTTGCGTTATGACAGAAAATCGAAAAAAAGAACAACGCTATGGGTGTTTTTTTTCAGCAAGAAGGGTCTTGCATCTACACTGGGCGAGTAGGAATGACCGTTGGCTACCTGTGGAAAGGAAGGGCCTGTCTGAGGCGTTATAACCGTCACATCAACTACCCCAATACCATGGGTCAGCAGCAACAACGAAACTGGTTTGTCGGCATGGTGCGATTTGCCGCTACGGCTGCCGATGCCCTGCGTCTGGGCTTACGAATACCTGCTGCCGATGCCCATATGACCGAGGGCAACTACTTCGTGATGATGAACAAAAAGCACTTTGGCCGCACCCCTGAAGGCGTCAGCATCGATTACAGCCAGCTGCAGTTAGCGGCAGGTTCCGCAGCCGACGTCTACTTCAAGGAGCCTCGATTTTTGGAAAACGAAGGTTTGACCGTTGATTTCGAGAAAAACAACATCTCGTTCCGTGCCTCGGGCGACGACAAAGTGTACCTCTATGCTTACGCTCCTGACCTAAGCGAGGGGCACCTCTCTGCACCTGCCACCCGTCGTAGCAAAGAGATAAAAACTACATTTCCTGAGCATTGGGCCGGTCACGAGGTTCATCTCTACGGTTTTGTAGTTGACAAAGAGGGGCGAGCTTCCAACTCTACTTATATCGACGTGGGATGTGTAAACCACTATGAAGAACGCGGCCGCTACATCCCGCTGAATAAGAACTGGATGGACTTTGTCGACATCGCCAACGAAGCCAACACCGCCGAACAGCCTTCCGAGATTGAATCGAAGGCCTCCAATCCCCTCGAAAAACCCGTAATCGACCTTTTCAAAGACCCACCGGAGGTACCATAACACCTTTTTAAAGAAACAAAAGAACCATTCATATATCGTTGTATTACAGCCACATACCGAACAATGAAATAGTTTCGGGCGTTTTTTATTTTGTCATATTGAAAATTAGTTGTACTTTTGCACCCTCATTTTTAAGGCATAAGGCCTGAAAAAGATGACTCAGTAGCTCAGTAGGTAGAGCACAACACTTTTAATGTTGGGGTCCTGGGTTCGAGCCCCAGCTGGGTCACAATCAACGAAGTACAGAAGACAGATTGCGTATCTGTTCGTTGACTCAGTAGCTCAGCAGGTAGAGCACAACACTTTTAATGTTGGGGTCCTGGGTTCGAGCCCCAGCTGGGTCACCAAACCACTTAAGAGCCGGAACATGACATTCCGGTTTTTTTGTATGAAAACAAAACGTATTACATACCTTCTCTGCTTGCTAGCACTGTTCCTTGGCCCACTGTCGGCTTTGGCCCAACAGAATAGCGAACAGATGGCGGCTTATTACTATGACCACGGAGACTTCGCTCAAGCCGCCCAGTTGTACGAGAGCCTCTATCAAGGCCGCAACAACAAATTCTACTACCAGCGTCTGCTCGCCTCTTACCTTGAGATGGGAGAGTACAAAGAGGCCATGAAAATTGTGCAGCAAAGGCAAAAAAAGCAGCCTAAAGACCTCTACCTTCTCGTTGATGAGGGAAACATCCACCTGCGGCAGCAACAGCCCAAGAAGGCCGTCAAATGCTTTGACAAAGCCATTTCGCAGATAAGCAATAACCAACAGCCAGTACCCGACTTGGCTATGGCCTTCGCCAACATCGGACAGCTCAACTACGCCGCACAGACCTACCTCACAGCACGTAGCAAAACCAACAATAAAGCACTGTATTTCAACGAATTAATAGGAATATACCAGCAGCAGGGAAACTTCGAAGCGATGACCAATGAATACTTCGACTTATTAGACAATCAACCCGGCATGCTGCAAAGTATCCAAATCTCCATGCAAAGGGCATTGAACGAAGCACCCGACGAGCGGCTCTCCGACGGTGTACGCCAGGCCCTAGTAAGTAGAGTACAAGAGCACCCCGAAAACCGCAACTATCTGGAGATGATGATTTGGTTTTCGCTGCAGGAAAACGACTTCCAGTTTGCATTGGATCAAGCCAAAGCCGTCGATGCACGCTTCCCCGACAAAGGCGGTGATCAGGTGATGCGGGTAGCGCAGATAGCCTACAACAACGATGCCCTTGATGTGGCTGCCGACGCCTACCGATACTTACAAACCAAAGGCAAGGACGACCCACACTATTTCGACAGTCGCGTAGGCGAGCTGGAAGTAGATTTCGCCCGCATCAACCACAACTACACTCTGGATGCCAAAGAACTCGCTGCGCTGAAAAGCAAATACCTATCCGCCTTCGAGGAATTGGGGAAAGAGCCCCGAACCATCCCCCTTATGCGTCATTACGCCACCTTGATGGCCTACCACGGAAATGACGCACAAGAGGCCGTGAGCATCCTCGACGATGTGCTGGAGATTCCGCGTCTGCAGGCCAAAACTCGTGACGAGGTGAAGTTGGAACTCGGCGACCTGCTGTTATTCGCCGGCGAGACCTGGGACGCCTCTCTGCTTTATATGCAGGTGGAGAAATCCAACAAAGACGACCTCCTTGGTGCCGCTGCCAAGTACCGCAATGCCAAACTATCCTATTATAACCACGACTTTGAGTGGGCCAAATCACAACTCAATGTACTGCGAGCTTCCACCAGCAAGCTCATCGCTAACGATGCTATGGAACTATCGCTGCTTATCTCCGATAATATGGAGGACGACAGCACCTACGGCATGCTCGAACTCTTTGCCGACGCCGACTTGCTGCTATATCGCAACCTGCTCGACTCGGCCTGGGAGGCCTTCGACCATATTACCCGCCTCACTCTCTCGCACCCCTTGTTCGACGAAATCCTGATGCGGAAAGCACAGATACGTATTAAACAAAACCGCCTCGACGAAGCCGACAGCCTGCTCGGACGTCTGGTAGACTTCTACCCCGAGGATATCACCGCTGACGATGCATTGATGATGCGAGCCGAACTCAATGAGAAACTCAATCGCATGGATACCGCCCGCAGTTGTTATGAGAAACTACTGCTTGACTACCCCTCGAGCCTTTATGTTGAGCAAGCCCGCAAACGCTACAACGCCTTGAAGCCATGAACGAAGTCAAAGCAAAGAAATTCCTCGGCCAGCATTTTCTCACCGACGAGAACATCGCCCGCCGTATTGTCGAGAGCCTCTCTCCCGCGACGCATCATGTTGTCGAAATAGGCCCGGGCATGGGTGTGCTGACCAAATACATGGTGGATAAAGAAAACCTCGACCTCAAGGTTATCGAGATTGACCGCGAGAGTGTGGCCTACCTGCACCACCACTACCCCACCCTGCAGGTCATCGAGGGAGACTTCCTGCGCTACGACCTCACCACCCTCTTCCCCGACCACTACGCTATTATTGGAAACTTCCCCTACAACATCTCCTCCCAAATTCTTTTTCGCGTCTTCGACCAACGCGATAGTATCGACGAGGTGGTGGGCATGTTCCAGAAAGAGGTGGCCGAACGTGTGGCCGAAGGACCGGGAAACAAAACCTATGGCATCCTCTCTGTGCTCCTCTCGGCCTACTACAACATTGAATACCTCTTCACCGTCCCCGAGCACGTCTTCAACCCGCCACCCAAAGTCAAATCTGCCGTCATACGCCTCAAACGCAACGAAGTCAATGCTCTAGGCTGCGACGAGCAACTCTTCGTACAGGTCGTCAAAGCGGGTTTCAATCAGCGCCGCAAGACCTTGCGCAACGCGCTACGCCAGTTGGGCCTTTCGCTCGACGCCGTTCCTGAGATGTTCCTTGCGAAACGTGCCGAACAACTGTCCGTAAATGAGTTCATTACGCTTACAAAAGCCATCGAATCATGTCAATAATTTCCTTCATCGTCATCGCCTTAGCCTTCGGATTGGTCAACATGCTGCTTCTCTATCGCTGCGGCAAAGTCACACCGGTGCGCCTTTCCACAGGACTGATATCGGTCATAGCCTTATCGGCCATCCACGTGCTCTTCTTTTATTTCGGCAACCTGGTGGGCAACATGCTGAGCCTTCGCTCACCCACCGACCCGCACATGTATAATGATGCCAATGCCTACATCTTTCTAGGCATCACCCTGGCGATAATCATCAAGCTATTGGCACCCTACCTGCGAAAAGAACCAAGACTGCCACTATTCGACTTAGGAAACTTCTGGTCGTTGATGGCCATGAATGTAGCCTCCGGCATCAACGTATTCTTGATAGGTATCGGCACTGGCTTTGTGACAACCACTAGCAACCTGCACAAGATAGTATGGCCACTACTAATTGCCAGCATCCTATTGGGATACCTCGGTCTGATGTTTGGCCGTCAGAAAGTGCACCTGCGTGCCCGTCGCTGGATGATAATAGCCTGCGTGCTGCTACTCGGCGTAGCCATCGCTGCCGTAGTTAACGCATAATTTTTCCGCTCTTTTAAAAATTAGTTGTATCTTTGCAGCCGAATAATCAAATCAAAAGAGATGAAACTAAACATCAACATCAAACAAGGAATCGGTGACATACGCTTCCACATGCCCATCGAAGAGGTCGTCGCCCTGCTGGGTACCGCCGACGAGGTGGAGAATATCGACAACGCTGCCGATGAACCCACCACCGTGCTGCACTACCTCGACCTCGGACTCACCCTCTTCTTCGAAGACGAGAACCCACAACTGGCCTGCATCGACATCGCCAACGAAGAGTGCACCCTTTTCGACAAGGAAGTGTTCGACCTTGACGAACGCCAGATAGTGGAACTCATGGTCAAGAACAACTACACTGAACAAGATGTAGACGAAGAAGACTGGGGCGAACGCCGTGTGAGCTTCCCTGAAGGCGACATTGACTTTTATTTTGACGAAGACGAGCTGGTCTCAATCATCCTCGGCGCATGACCCCGCTGTTCAGCACCGCTTACTTCCCTCCTATCCCATATGTTGCAACGATGATGCAACATACTGAGGTATGTATCGAAACGAAAGAGACATTTCCTAAACAGACTTACCGTAACCGCACAGAGATCATGACTGCCGGCGGGGTACGTACGCTGACGGTTCCTGTCATCAAAAACAACCATTCGCGCACCGAAGAGGTACTCATTGACTACAAAGACCGATGGCCCATACTCCACCTCCGCACCCTCACCACAGCTTACAACACCTCGCCCTACTTTATGTATTACAAAGATGACCTCGAGGGACTACTAACTCGCCGTTACGACCGACTGATTGACTTAAACCAAACACTCCTCGAATGGCTCCTAAAAAAACTCAAAATATCATGCTTTGTGACACTTACCAACGAATGGGAAGCTCCTGAGGGCAAAAATGGCGATTTTAGGTACTTTTTCACCCCCAAAAAGCCTTTTTCAACAACCCCGTTGAAATCATACTATCAGGTATTTGAAGATAGAATCCCCTTTACTCCCGACCTCAGTATTTTAGACCTACTTTTCAATCTTGGTCCTGAGGCTATAGAATACCTGAAAAGAACACTCTAAATATCATAGAATGAAATAGAAGACCCCTTTGTTCCACATGAAACAGAGGGGTCCTTTTTAATGTGCAAAGGTAAGGAGCAAAACAGAGATATCAGCTGGCGACACACCACTGATTCGGGAGGCCTGTCCGAGGGTGACGGGACGATAACGATTGAGTTTCTCGCGACACTCGTAACTCAGAGCCGATAGCGAAAAATAATCATAGTCGGCAGGCAAGGGGATATTTTCGAACTTCAAAATACGACCAGCCACTTCCTGCTCTTTCTCGATATAACGTTGGTATTTGATGGCGGTCTCCACCTCCTGCACCACCTCGTCAGACAAACGCCCCAAGGCGGCAGCCACTTCAGGCGACAGCTCACTCAATTCGGGGAGCGAGAGTTCAGGACGCAACAATAAGGAGGAGAGCTTTACTCGCTGACTTAGCGGAGCCGAGGCATGGGCCTCTAACCAATCGTTGACCTCCGAAGGGATTACAGATTGGTCTTGCACCAATGCAGAGAGATCCTCAATCTGCCGTTGTTTCTCCTCAACACGGCGCATACGTTCGTCGTCAGCCAAGCCGATGGCGTGTGAGAGTGGTGTGAGGCGCTGGTCAGCATTATCCTGCCGTAGCAGGATGCGGTATTCGGCCCGCGAAGTAAACATACGGTAAGGCTCATCAACCCCCTTGGTCACCAGATCGTCAATAAGCACACCAATATAGGCTTGCCCACGACCCAGAATAAACGGCGCTTGGCCTCGTAACTTAAGCACAGCATTGATACCAGCCATCAATCCTTGACAGGCGGCCTCTTCGTATCCCGTGGTACCATTGATCTGACCGGCAAAATAGAGATTTTCCACCCGCTTGGTCTCCAAGGTATATACCAATTGCGTAGGAGGGAAGTAATCATATTCGATAGCGTAGCCGGGCTTAAAGATGCGAGCATTTTCAAAACCCACGATGCTACGCAGAGCCGCCACCTGTACCTCCAAGGGCAACGACGAAGAGAACCCATTGAGGTACCACGAATGCGACGTCCACCCCTCGGGCTCGACGAAAAGCTGATGGTGATCCTTGTCCGAAAAACGTTCAATCTTATCCTCAATCGAAGGACAATAGCGGGGACCTCGGCCCTGGATACGACCCGTGAAGAGGGGTGACTGGGTAAAACCGGTACGCAATATATCGTGGGTACGTAGATTGGTATTGGCTATATAGCAGGGGCGTTGTTTAACGAGCGGCTGTGTATCGGAGAAAGAGAACTTGCCCGGCTGTTCATCACCGGGCTGTTCCTGCAGACGGGAGAAATCAATAGTGCGGCCGTCAACACGTACCGGTGTGCCGGTCTTGAGACGCATCACCTCAAAGCCCAACTCGCGCAACTGGTCGCTCAGACCTACCGCAGGAGCCTCCCCTACCCTACCGCCGCTCCACGACTCCTGTCCTATATATACGGTTCCGTTAAGAAAGGTTCCATTGGTAAGCACCACAGCCCGTGCGGGGATGGTATGCCCCATGCGGGTCACCACACCCGAGACAACACCGCTGTCGAAGGTAAGTGCCACAACTTCGTCTTGCCAAAGAGAAAGGTTGGGTAGAGACTCCAGCACGCCACGCCAGGTGAGCGAGAAAAGCATGCGATCGCATTGTGCACGTGGGCTCCACATGGCCGGTCCTTTCGAGCGGTTGAGCATACGGAACTGTAAGGCAGCACGGTCTGTCACGATACCACTCCATCCACCCAAGGCATCAATCTCACGTACTATCTGACCTTTGGCCACGCCGCCCATAGCGGGGTTGCACGACATTTGGCAGATAGTATCAAGCATCTGCGTGACGAGCATCACACGGGCACCCATACGGGCCACTGCCGCTGCTGCTTCGGCACCAGCATGACCGGCTCCCACAACCACAATATCGTATTGCTCAAATATCATAGAATAGGCAACTTACGCAATTGTTACACGTGAAACAACCCATTCCACAACAGCAGGGCTTCCTCCTCCAAATGACGCATTTCAAGGGCCTCGGGCTCAGTTTTATCGCCCTGACCCAACAGGTGTAACACTCCGTGGATAATAACACGATGCAGCTCCTGCTCAAACGGTACACCAAATTTCTCGGCATTCTCCCCCACCCGCTCGGTACTAATCATAATATCTCCCGATATCAAGCCACCGGCCACATAGTCGAAAGTAATAATATCGGTATAGGTATCGTGATTCAAATATTGCTGATTGACGCCAAGGAGGTATTCGTCGTCGCAAAATAGGTAATTGATATTGCCGACCATCTTTCCGCGTCGCAAAATCACCTCAGCGACCCACCGACGTACCTTTTCGGCCTCGGAAAGCTCAAAATTTCCAAATTGTACAGAAAAACAGATGGCCATAAGAACTACAATATACTATTGATAATCAACACTATACATGATATCAAGGGTGTTTTTTCCTCAAAATCCCTGCCATATTTTACCTTGATCAGGGCTGCGGTACTCCAGAAGCGACGCAAAACGAGGAATCACTACCTCACTCATGCTGCCACCGAGACGAACCGTTCGCGGAGCAGGGCGACTCGCTCCAACGCATCAGCGGGGTCGATGCCCGACACCTGGAATTCCATCCTCACCTTCCGACCGCCATCCGAAAACTCCAACCGGTCGGCGAGCGACTTCATCACAAAGATACCTTCTCCCCTATTATCTCCCTCGGCGGGCAGGTCACCATACTTTTCGAAGTCGAACCCTTCACCTTGGTCAGCCACTTCGACGAAGAGGCCACCACGGCAGGTACCCAAAGTCATCATCACCTCCTTGCTGTTGTCGCCGCTGTTGCCATGCTTTATGGCGTTCTCCACGGCCTGCAACGTAGCCACCGTCAGCACAGCATAGTAATTGCCCACGTTGTGGAGGTGGCAAAAATGAAACAGACGCTCTTCAATTAAGGGCATAGCTATAGCATTGGACTGTATCACAAACGATTCCGTCATTATCTCCTTGATTTATACACGCCACAAAGATACGCAAAAATTCCGTACTAGATGAAAAAAGAGTCAAAAAAACTCCTTGTGAAGGCATTTGAAGCCATTTGACGCATTAGATGCGACCTGTGTCGGACTTGATACGGACTTGGTACGGTGTTGATACGGTTTTGGTACGGACAAGATACCGCCTCAACGTGCTATCAACACGCGCTTGACAGTGACTGATAACTTGTTTCTACCGGTAGAAGTAGTCGTTGACCTTATCGCGGTAATAGGGCGAGAGGGTAGGGGGTACAGTGTGGAGCTGGTCGGAGGCAGGTTGAAGTTGCTTGTTGTATTTCTCCATTTCGGCGGGCGAGGGCTGACTATAGAGATCACCGGCCTCATGGCTCTCGCGGCGTTCCTCTTTCTCGCGCTGCATCTCAGCTTTCTCGTGTTCGAGCAGACGGGTCATAATCTGCTGCTGGCGCTTGATGGTCTGCTGGGTGATGGTGCGGTTCACCAAGTCGGTCTCTGTCTGCTCCATCTGCTTCATCATCTGGTCTATTTCCTTGGCCAACTTGGGGTCGCCGCCGCTGGCCGACTTCATCTCTGTGCCGTATTCCTGCATCATGCGACGTATCATCTCCTGCTGGGCGGCCATCTTGGCGAATTCCTCGCTCATCTGCTGCCCTTGCCCCAACTGATGGCGACCGCCAGGTTTGTTACCCTGCTTGTCGAGCTGCTTCTTTAAAGCCTCCATCTGCTTGTTGAGTTCCTGTTGCATCTGCTTAATCGACTTGGGCGAAGGTTTGCCCTTGCCGGGATTGGAGCACTGACTATTACTCTTGCCTTTATTCTTGCACTGGCCGTTCTTTTTCTTCTGGCTATTCTGGCGCATCTGGTTCTGCATCTGGTCGAGGCTTTCGGCGAGGACGAGGGCCAGGTTGTTGAGCGATGTCATGCTGTACTGCATCGAGCGTGAGGCATTGGTATTCTTGTAGTTACCATAAAAACTCTGATTCATGTCGAGCAAGCCGCTGAGTGAGCGAGCCACGCCTGAGTTGACTTCGGCTACCTCCTTGCTGATGGCCGATGCCACAGCCAGCTGACGGCGGGCCATAGAGCGGAGCGAGTCCTCGACGGTACGGAAATCGTCCTTGATACGGTTTTGACGGGCGATGATGGTTTGGTATTTGGGATCTTGGATGTAGATGGCACCAAGCTCGTTGATGAGTTCCTCCTGATTGAAAGAGAGGTGTACGAGGTTTTTGAGCAGACGGCGCACTTCTTCGGCATCTTCAGCCATATCTTCCTGTTCGGCATCGAGCTGGGCTTCGGCGATGGCCTCGCTGAGGCGCTCCATATCGTCAGCAGCTTGTTGCTGCATCTTGCCGGCCTCTTTGTTCTTTCCTTTCTGCAAGTTCTGCTGTGCTCCTCGCTGATTTTGCTCCACCTGCTTCTCCAATTCGCTGGGTATCTTGAAATCGGTGCTGGGGTCAAGGTCTTTATAGTCCTGCTTAATCTGGTCAAGTTCCTGCTTCAGCTGCTGGAAGCGGTCGTTAAGCTCTTGTTGTTTCTGCTGCAACTCTTCTTTGTCTTTTTTGGCAGACGAGGAAGTTTGCGTCCCAAGTTCACGCTGCTCCTCTGCCAGACGGTCCATCTTGTTGATGGTCTGCTCCACTTTCTTCTCTATCTCGAGACGTTTCATGAGCTCGATGTTCTGGTCGAGTTGCTTTTCCAATTCGGCGTTGTCGAGCTTGAGTTGTTCCAATTCCTGCTGCACCTTCTGTTTGTCGAGTTCCTTCATCATACGGTCGATCTCGGCCATAGTCTCCTTCATCTTCTCATCCATCACCTCGTTCATCAAACGGTCTAGTTCGCGCTGTTTCTCCATCAACTGCTCGCTCTGCTCACGGTACTTCTGCTCCAGGCGGTTATTCTCCTGTATCTGCTGCTGCATCTGCTGCATCATCTCGCGCACTTGTTTCTGTTTTTCGGCAATCTGCTCCAGGTCTTTTTTGTCCTGCCAGCTCAGTTCCTTCTTGTCGACCATCTTCTTCATCATCTCGTTGATTTCCTCTTGCAGACGCTGTAACTCGCTCATCTGAAGGTCGGCGCTCTGGCGCACGTCGCTGCTGGTCTGCTCCAGCAAACGATCGAGTTCCTCTTCGGAGGGAATCTTGATCTCGAACACCTGCGAACGGGCTTTCTTCGGGCCATGAATGGCGTCATTGTCTGCCACTTCAAAATAGTAGGAAAGCTCATCCCCCGGGACCAAAATAAGCTCTGCAGTGTTGAACGAGAAGTAAAACTCTTGCGCCGCCTCCTTGTTAAGGGCAATTTCAGCCTCGCTGAGCGCATTTCGGGTCGTATCCTTGGCGTTGGTCGTCTTATGTACAAATACGAGCTTAGAGAAGCCATAATCGTCTTTTATACGTCCGCGGAAGAGGCGACGGTCGGGATGCAGCGAGTCGACCACCTCTTCGACAACAATCATAGGAGCGGCGTCTTTGATAGCAGAGATGCTGTATTTGAGTGTGTCGGCAATGGCGGAACCGTTGTGCACAGTAAAGGCATAGTCGGTATTATCCATGATGCGGCGGGTGATTTCCACGCGACCGTTAGCGTCTACTGAAAGGCTCAAATGATTCGGGGCCTCCGAATAATCCGGATTGAAGAAATACAGGCTGTCGGCGTCTTGTGTTTGGAAGAGCCAACGCACCGTAGTGCCTTCGGGCACCGCAGCGTCGCCGAGGTTGAGTACCGTCTCGCTCTGACGACCGGTATAGGCGGGGTAGGAGAGGAGCATGCGGAACGAGAGCACGGAGGGATTTGGCAGCACAGTGAGGGAATACTCCTGCGAGGTAACACCGCCACCCTCAAAATGGAAGGTTTCGGTACGGTTCACTTTGGCCCACTGGTAGGTGAACTGGTCACCTTCGGCATGCATCCGGTAACGGCGGTCGCCGAGGCAGATAAAAGCTTCTGCGGGACGGGCTTCTCCCTCAGTAGTCACCATGAGGGTGAAATCAGCACCCTGTTGAACAGAGAGATCTTCGTTGAGGATGCGGAAAGCAAAGGGAGCTGGTTTTTCGTATATGGTATTGTAATTTACGATACGGCGTGACGGCTCTGTCACTGTGCGGGGTGCAACAATGAGTAGTACCATCAGTACCGCCAACGGCGGCAGAGCATACTTCAAGTATTTCTTGTTGCCTTTTAGGTCGATAGCGTCAAGGAAGGGGATAGGACGCAGCTGGGCGGCCTTCTGGTTGATGGCCGCAAGTAATAATTCGGAATCACTGGATCTTTCTCCGGATTTCATCAGCTGTAGCAGGTTGAGCAGCTTGTCGCTTACCTCGGGAAAGTGCTTGCCGATGATACGAGCTGCCTCAACATGACCGATACGCTTGCCGCGACCGGCCATCTTCAGCAAGGGACGCACCACCAGCCAAACCAACACGGACAATACCGCCGCTACACCAACCCAGAAGATAATGCCGCGACCTACGGATGAAAGCCAACCAAAATGCTCCAGCATCACCGCAGCCAGAAAGAGTGTCACCACAATGCCAACGGCGTATAAAAGACCACGTATCAGGAGATTTTTATAGTACTTCCTGACAAAAGCATCGAGTGCCTGCAATATATCCGACGGCCGTTCCATGGGCGTAAAAGAAATTGCAAAAGTACGAAATAAATTACAACCTCTAAAATAATTCGTATCTTTGCACCCAAATTAGCTTTATTATGGACCCAAAGATTATCATCATCACCGGCGCCTCGTCGGGATTCGGGAAGGCCACAGCCGAGAAACTGGCCGCCCAAGGACATACCGTCTACGGCCTCTGCCGCCGCGAAATGCAGGACACTGACATCAAATACCGCCAATGCGATGTGCGCAACCGCGAACAGATAGCTTCCGTGGTGGAACAAATCATCATCGAGCAGGGTAGGGTAGACGTGCTGGTGAACAATGCCGGCATGGGCATCGGCGGCGCCTTGGAGCTGGCCACCGAGCAAGAGATAGACCTGCAGATGGGCACCAACTTCATGGGTTGCGTGAATATGTGCCAGGCCGTACTACCCTATATGCGCAAACAACGGTCGGGCAAGATTATCAACCTCAGCTCCATCGGTGGTCTGATGGGTCTTCCGTACCAAGGTTTTTACTCCGCCTCCAAATTCGCCATCGAGGGCTTTACCGAAGCGCTGGCCACCGAGGTGACGGGCTTCGGCATCAGGGTCTGCATGGTCGAGCCGGGCGACTTCGCCACGGGCTTCACCGGCAGCCGCAAGAACAGCCAGACGACCCTCGACGACCCCGACTACGGCCCCATCTTCAAGCGCAGCCTCGCCATCATCGAGAAGGAGGAGAACGGTGGCCTGCAGCCCGAAGTGCTGGCCCGCCGCATCGTGAAGCTGGTCGACAAGAAGAATCCTCCCCTGCGCAACGTGGTAGCCAACCTCGAGCAGTGGCTCTCCACAGTCATCAAGCGCATCCTCAGCGGCAACCAGATGGTAGCCATCCTCAGAAATTATTATAAGAGCTAGGAATGCCTAGGATAGCCTAGAGCAGCCTAGAATATCCTATCTGCACCCCTCCTGCATCCGGCGGAAGTAGAGCCATTCGAGAATATCCTCGTAAAGGGCCATGCTGCCGCAGGGTACGGTGAGAAGGGCATCGGTGCGGTCGAAAGCCGTCGGCGAGGCCTCGGGTGGAACTGTGGCAAGTACCGTGAGGCGCTCCAATCCCGAACAGTGGGCCAAGGCGGCATCGCCAATACTCATTATGGTGGCAGGCAATACCACGTTCTTTATTTCCGCATGATGCGCAAAAGCACTGTCGGCAAGGGCCACAACTGTATAGGTGATACCCCCCTGTTCCACGGTGGCGGGAATCGTCACGGTCTCGCTGTAACGGATAGGCTGTCCCATCCACTGCGCCACGTCGCCACGTACACTAACTAGATGCCGCACCGTGTCGAGGACGGTGAAGTAGAGCACGTCGCCGCTGAACTCCACCATCTGAAAGTCGCACCTGATCATGCTTTTCACCGCCACCTGTACCATCGAATCGGCCTCGCTTGAGAGGGGTACAGCAGCATTGTCGGTCTGGGTGGTGTCGATAAAGAGACCTTCGGGCGCATTATGGACGACAGAACGGATAAGGTGGGTGCCCGAATAACGGGTATAGGTGAGTGTGCGTGTCTCATGGCCGTAGGCCACCGAATAGCCGTCCTCGGCAATGCCGGTATAGTAGTAGTCGACAGGCTGCGGCGCCTTGGGTGCAGGGGCGACGGCAGCGTTGTCAAGCTCAACCGGCATCGCCGTAGGGGGCTTATGCGATGGTGATGCTGGGGCGGACAATGTTTCATGCGAAACATCGGATTGCAACGTGGAGCGGAACCACGGGATGGCCGTCAGGGCGATGGCGGTGGTGGTGAGCAGCAGCAGGGCTATCAGCATCACACGCTTCACGCTGCGGGCCTGTCGCTGACGCTTTTGGCACCACTCGTCCAGCCCGTCGGTCATCTCGTGCTGCAGCTCGTCGCCGTCGAAGCCTTGCAGGCGTTCTGTCAATTCTTTTATGTCGTCTCGCTTCTTCATTATTGTCCTTTCTGTAATCGTTCTACGATGCGGTGCAGGCGCTGGTATACTGCATCGCGGCTGATATTCATTTGCTGTGCTATCTCGACGGCCTCGTATCCTTCCAGGCGCAGATGCACTAACTGTCGGTCGCTGTCGCTTAAGGAAGCCATCAGGTCGTCTATCCGCTCACGGCTGTCATCCACTTCGGCAACCATATTGTGCGGCAGCGGCACGAGGGTGGGGGAGGGGCTGCGGTGCAGGTGGTCGAGGACCGTGCGGGTGTGCCACAGTATCCAGGCACGCTCCTGCAACGCACTGGCGTTGGGACGCAGACGGCCGTAGTGTTCCCACAGCGAGAGAGAGACCTCCTGCACCAGGTCGCGGCAACGCTCATAGTCGCCGTGGGCACGAGCCCAGCAAAGCTTCCACACCAAGGAGCGGTGGCGGCGCAAGAGGGCGGTATATGACTGCTGGTTATCCAAGGATAGTTATTTTGTAGTGTCGGTAGTGTCTGTTGAGGGAATTACCCTGTCGGGCCAAAGGATTTGCCATAGCCTGTCGTCTTCCCTCCTCTTGGCCGCATAATAGAAACGCCCCGACTTCACCATTCCTTCGGGGTTGCTGGGGTCGCCGCTTTGGCTGGCTGCCGCTATGCGCGGGGGGCCGCTCCAAAGGCACCAGTCGCAATAAGTGAAGTCCCACAGGCGCGACTCGTCGGGAGAAGTAATCAAAAGGCCCGACCTGGCAAGGTCGTGTTTCAGCGCCACAATCTCCACCTCACGCAAGGTGCGCAACTGGAAGCTGTCGGTGATGACGGCGATATGGAGGGCCGCGTTATCATTGAGCACTAAATCGTACTGATAGACCTTTTGCCCTTTGAGGGTGACGCTGAGGGTGTAGGCACCTACCGCCAAAGGGGAGGAGAGGAAGTAGCCCTCCTCGTCGCAGCGCACCGTGGCCGCAGTATCGTTCCTTTGGATAAAATGCAGCAGGCAGTAGGGCTGCGGTTCATCGGTCAGGTGGTCCACCACCGTGCCCATCACAACGATGCTGTCTACCGGCTCCTGAGCGCTGATGCGGCCAGCGAAAAGCAGCAACACGAGACCTAATATATAGAGGCTATTTCTTCTCATGGCTTGTAGTATCTGTAGCATCCGACCTTTTCGCCCTCACATCGAGGATGCGCCCTGTGCTGAGCAATTCGTTCTTCATGTCGCTGTTGGATGGAGACACTACAAGACCGTAATCGAGCAGGTAGTATTTCCAGGCCTTACCGGGAACACCCAGGGGCACAAGGGAACGTATCACTCGGCCCTCTTCCTGGTCGTCCAGTTCATCCCATTCAGGCTCCATGTCGGGCGAGATGGATACCGCGGCGCTGTGGTCGCCGCCGCCCTTGCGCATAGTGAGGTTCCAGATGCGTATGTCGCTAGGCGAAACGATCTGCTGCGTCCCCAGCAGGTGTTTCATATACGTCACGTCGACAGGTGGCATCACACGGAAGCTGAAGCTGTCGGTGATAACAGCGATATGGAGGGCGGCATTATCGTTGAGTATCAAGTCAGACTGATAAACCATCTGCCCTTTGAGGGTGACGCTGAGGGTGTAGGCGCCTACCGCCAAAGGGGAGGAGAGGAAATAGCCCTCCTCGTCGCAGCGCACCGTGGCCGCAGTATCGTTCCCTTGGACAAAATGCAGCAGGCAGTAGGGCTGTGGTTCATCGGTCAGGTGGTCCACCACCGTACCCATCACGATCACGCTGTCGACGGGCTCCTGGGCGCAGACATGAACGGCAAAGAGCAGCAGAAGACTGAAGACGAGGAGATTATTTCTTTTCATGGCGCGAGAATTTATCTTGAAGCATCCGTAGCGGCAGGGTATCGATAGGGGTGCTGTTGTAGTGACGCCAATAGTCGCCACTGTAGTCGCTCTCACCAAAAGCTCCTATGAGGCTCTGACGGCGCACGGCAAGGGTGTCCGAGGGGAGAGTCTCGTCGGCAAGGGAAAAGTCGGTGAGGGCCCATTCGACGCAATGCTGCCACCGCTGGTCGGGAATGTTGGCATAGCGCGCAGTAAGGCGCTGACGACGGATGTTATAGTAATGCGTCAGGGTATATTTTCCCTCGCGCACATCGTAGATCCACGCCGAACTATCGGCTTCGATGGTAATCTTGTTATAATGCACACCTATCCAATTCTCCGACGGTGCCGCCATGCTGAGGGGTTCCAGCACCGATGTAATGCGGACGATGGCCAAGTCGCTCTTGCGGATGATATACTCATAATGCACTGTGGAAGCCCGGAAGCGGCCAATACCCTTAGAGCGCACCAAATAGTATATCTCACCGTTGTCGACAAATTCCTGTACCGGATCGAAGTAGTGCAGACGGAACGCCATAACGAAATTGGCCTTGGGAGCCTCTGCTATGTCGAAGAAAAGCTCGTTTTCTGAGAAAGCAAGCATCTCGTCGATTCCGTCGTTGTCGTCCACCTTCTGCTCCAGTAGCCTACGGTCATAAACCAGCAGCCGATGGCGGAGGATAGACTTGTAGTCAGTGGCCATCTCGCGGCTGTTGGGGTCAAAACGGTAGAAACGCTTATTATCGTTATGGGCGTAGCCGCGGCGCATGATGTTCATCACCGCCTCGTCGAAGAGGTATAGTTCGTCGTCGACAGCCCTCCAGTCGCGGTAGAAGAAGGTATTGCGGGCCATCTTCCGGTGGTAGTTCTTGGGAATCTTCTCCAGAGCGGCCTTTAACAGGTGATTCCCCATACGGTAGCTCTTCACCTGCACTTCCTTCAACTCCACCGTTTGGGCCTTCAACTTGATGTTGTTATGTTTCACAAGGAACGACACAGGCAGGCGCAGGCTTACGAATCCCATCGAACGTACCAGCACCGTATCGTTCTCATGGTCTGCGGGTAGTTTCAGCGTGTATTCGCCATCATCGTTGCACGACACCCCTATTGAGGAGCCCACAAGTTGCAATGTAGCATAGGGCACACCGTTGCCGCCCGAAGTTACACGACCTTTGAGCACTACCGTCTCATCCTGCGCCCACACAAGCGCTGGAAGCAACATTAATATGGCTACAATACGCCGCATATCATGTATATAATACCCACTTTTTGTTCCGAATCTGACACTGCGATGTAAAAAAACCGGAGATTGAGACTCCGGCTATTAACTTCTTCCCTTATTGGGATTTTCTACAGCGCCTTGCCGAATACGGCGCGGTGCATCAAGGGGGTGGTGTTGTACTGCGTCTCCCAGATCTTGACGGCTTCGTTGCCCATAATCTGGGGATTGGTATAGGCCGTGTGTACGTTGTGCTTAATAGCAGCCTCGTTCATGTCACTGTAGTAAATGCTGTGCACACCTCGTTTCTGCCATTCGGGAAGTACTCCGTTAAGCAACAAGTCAATGGTGTCGAACTTCTTGAGGGCCCGCAGGATATGGTACCAGCCGAAGGGGAACAACTTTCCGTTAGCTTTCTTGTAGGCCTTGGTGAGATCGGGGATACTGAGGCCAAAAGCCACCAGATGGTCGTTCTCATCAACCACAAACTGCACGAAATCCATGTTCACAAAGGGGAAATATTCATCGATGTAGACTTTTATTTCCTTCTCGGTCATGGGGACGAAGTCATAGAGGTCCTTGAAACTTTCGTTGATGGCATGGAAAAACTGCCAAGCATAAGGAATGAGCTCTTTGCGGTGTTTCACCTTAACGAGCTTAAGGTGGTACTTCTCCATAATGAGCTTGTTCAGACGTGCCACCTTATCGGGCACGGGCTGGTTGGCCTGCATGGAGTACTGCTGCCATTTGCATTTAATCTCGTAGCCAGCGCGTTCGATGAAACGCACGTAGTACTCGGGGTTGTATAGCGTCGAAGTATTCTGACGAGCATCGAAATTGTCGATGGCCCAGCATTCTTTGTCCATATCGGTGAAACCGAAGGGACCTTCAATCTCCTCCAAACCGTTTTTCTTGCCGTATTCCACCACCTTGTCGAGCAGGGCGATGAAGACGTCGTAGTCCTCGATGAAGTCGAACCATCCGAAGCGGACGGCTTTCTTGTTCCAATGCTCGTTGACGGTGCGGTTGATGATGGCGGCCACACGGCCCACCACCTTACCGTCGCGATAGGCCAGATAGAGTTCCCGCGAACAATGCTCCAACGAGGGGTTTTTCTCGGTAAGAAGATTGATTTCGTCGAAATCAAGTGCCGGAATATAACTCGGCACATCTTTGAACAACTTGTTAGGGAAGTCGATAAACTTACGCAACTCGCGGCGATTGGCGACGGGTTTGATAACAATTTCGGCCATGATGTATCTCGTTATATCGTGATATCGTTTTTTTCGTAAAAACGAACTATCTTACAACACCTCTAATTTCTTGAAAGCCTTGTATATCTTCTCCACTCCGATGTCAATCTGCTCATGGGTGTGGGTAGCCATAAGGGCAAAGCGGATGAGGGTTTCATCGCTGGGCACCGCAGGAGCAATGACAGGGGTGACAAAGACACCATTGACCAACAGGTCGTGGGTGATGGTGAAGGTCTTGTTGTTGTCGCGAACGAAAAGCGGAATGATGGGAGTGGAAGTGTTTCCAATCTCGAAGCCGAGGTCTTTGAAAGCCTTGTAGGCGTAGCGTTGATTATCCCATAGAGCGGCGTTGCGTTCGGGTTCGCTGCGCATGATATGCAGGGCTTCGAGTACCGAAGCGGTGCTGGCGGGGGTGATGCTGGCAGTAAAGATATATGGACGCACGCTATGTTTCATCCAATTGATGGTCTCTTTGTCGGCAGCGATAAATCCACCCACAGAAGCAAGACTTTTACTAAAGGTACCCATCACCAATTCCACATCCTTGAGCTTGCCGAAGTGGTCGCAGGTACCACGTCCTTCGCGCCCAAAGACACCGAGACCGTGAGCCTCATCGACCATAAGGGTAGCATTGTATTTGTTGCAGATGTCCACCATTTTGTCGACATGAGCCACGTCGCCTTCCATTGAGAAGACACCGTCAGTGACCACCAGTTTGGAGGCCTCGAGGGGGGCTTTCTGCAGCACACGCTCCAAATCGGCCATGTCATTATGCTTATATTTCTGGGTGTTGGCATTAGTGATAAGGCGGCCCTCCATGATGCTGGCGTGGACGCGTTCGTCATAGAAAAGGTAGTCGCCACGTCCCACTACATCGGGTATAACACCACTATTGGCTAAAAAACCTGCTGAGAAGAGCATCACGCCATCCTTACCAAGAAAATCGGCTAATTCATCCTGAAGCTGGATATGGATATCGAGCGTTCCGTTAAGGAACGGAGAACCGGCACATCCGGTACCATACTTGTCGATGGCACGTTTGGCAGCCTCTTTCAAGCGCGGGTCATTGGTGAGACCAAGGTAGCTGTTAGAACCGAACATTAACACAGGATGGTCATATCCGGTGACATAAACCTCAGTATTTTGCGGGCTGCAGATGGGAGTAAAATAAGGATAAATTCCAGCGGCTTTCGCTTCCTGCGGAACCGTGTATTGGGCTAACTTTTGTTGTAGCGGCTTCATACAATAAATGTTATTTTTAAAGTGCAAAGAAACATAATTTTTCCTAAATAGAGGGAAATTAAAATGTTAAAAGTGAAAACAACTTATCCGTTAAACGGCTTGCACCTATTCTAAACGTCTGACTATTAATATAATTCTCTCCGACAATTTTTTTCGCCAAAAGTGCATATTTTTGTGCTTCCTCCGGTTCTCGGATGCCACCAGCAGCTTTAAATCCGATAGTCTTTTTGTAAATTTTAACGTAATTGGCTATCACTTTCAGCATCACCTGCGCTGCCTCAAGGGTAGCGCCTGTGGCTATCTTGCCCGTAGAGGTTTTTATAAAGTCGGCGCCACCTTCAATGGCCAACTCCGATGCCCGTCTGATAAGGGCAGGGGAGGGAAGTTCTCCTGTCTCAAGGATAACCTTCAAAGTACGTCCCTGGCAGGCCTCCTTCATTGCTGCCACTTCATCACTTACGGCACTTTCTTCACCTGCCAGGAACAATCCACGATTGATAACAATATCCACCTCTTCTGCTCCCTGTTCCACAGCATACTTGACCTCGTCAACCTTCAATGCTAACGGCATTTGACCATGGGGAAAGGCACCTGCCACCGACGCCACATGAATACCACTGCCTTCAAGTACCCGTGCCACTGTTGATACAAAGCGAGGATATACACAGACCGCCGCCACTTTGCCCATTTCCATCGTATGACGACAGAAATTCTCCACCGACTGTTCATTATCGGTAGCGTTAAGTGTAGTGTTGTCAATGCAGGAGAAGACCCGCTTAGTCAATTCCAAATCCATTACAATAACTGACTTATTTTCTCCACACGACGAGTATGACGACCTCCTTCAAAGGGAGTGTCCAAATACTCATCTACTATCTGCATGGCAGTCTCTTCGCTAATGAAACGTGCCGGCATAGAAATGCAGTTGCAGTCGTTGTGCTGACGTCCCAGATGGGCTATCTCGGGTGTCCAACAAAGAGCACAACGTACATGGGGATACTTGTTGACAGTCATCTGCACACCGTTGCCACTGCCACAGATGACAATACCACGCTTGTACTCGCCTTTCTCAAGGGCAGAACCCACCTGATGGGCAAAGTCGGGATAATCACAACTGTCGGTAGAATGGGTGCCAAAATCTTTTACTTCAAAACCACGTTCACGAAGGTGGTCGATAACTTTCAATTTTAACTCATACCCTGCATGATCGCAGGCAATAGGTATAATCTCTTTCATTTTAAATAACATTAATCTGAATGCAAAGTTACAACAAAATAATGAATTTCTGATAGGTTACTTTTCAACAATAACTGGTTGAATGTAGTGTTAATCTTTGTCAATAGACATGTTGATAATATTTCTATGTTGAAAACCTTTCTTTTTTCACCATCTTTCTCAACAAAGATAACCATAGCTAAATGTAATTTTTAATTATTCACTTTCACTTGTTACCTTCAAAATTAACATATCGTTAATAAATTAGAAGAAGGTCTTATTCTGAAATATTTAGCACGTTCATAACAATGTGAATTAAGGTTAGTTTATTTTACGCTTTTCATCATCATTACTGAGTTATCAACCAAATTAACACCCATAAAAAATAAACAAAAAAGAAAAAAGAAAATAAAGAAATTATTCTATTAGTTGTTTATCATTGGATATTTTTTCGTATCTTTGCATTTTCAAACCACTAATATAGGTATTATGAATAATGAGCAGCTGAAACAGGATATCCTTCGACTGAAGAAAGAAAAGAATGCAGTCATCTTGGGACATTATTATCAGCGTCACGAGATACAGGAACTCTCCGACTATATTGGAGATAGTTTGGCATTAGCTCAGAAAGCCCAGGACGCCACCGCCGACATTATTGTCTTCTGCGGAGTCCATTTCATGGCTGAAACTGCCAAGATTCTTAATCCAGGAAGAAAGGTGCTGCTGCCCGATATGAAAGCCTCCTGTTCTTTGGCGAAAAGTTGCAAAGCCGACGAATTCGCCGCCTTCAAAGCCCAACACCCCGACCACATGGTCATCAGCTATGTCAATTGCTCGGCTGAAATCAAAGCCCTGAGTGATCTTATCTGCACTTCGGGCAATGCAGAGAAACTAGTGCGTTCGCTGCCCGAAGACCAAAAAATTATTTTTGCTCCAGATAAAAATCTTGGCGGCTATATCAATCAAGTTACCGGCCGACAGATGGTACTATGGAATGGTGTATGCACCGTACATGACGCCATGCAGGCCGAAGCAGTGCTGCAACTCAAGGCAGAATATCCTGATGCTCCTGTCATCGCCCATCCCGAGTGTAACCCCGCATTGCTCAAAGTGGCCGACTTTGTGGGATCCACCAAGGCCATGCTCAATTATATCAATTCCAGTGAAGCCGAGAAATTCATTGTGGCTACCGAGACAGGCATCCTTTATGAGATGAAACGGGAAAACCCCGACAAAGATTTTATCACCTTGCGAGACAACAAGAGCTGTGCTTGCGACGATTGTGCTTACATGAAGCTCAACACCCTCGAGAAGCTGTACCGCTGCCTCCGTGACGAGCAGCCAGAAATTATCATGAGTCAGGAGATGATAGAGAAAGCCAAACGACCCATCGTACGTATGCTCGAGATGTCGAAACAGCTCGGCATCATCAAATAAGAAAGCTTACCCTATTATTTTTTCTATCTGCTTCTCGGTGGCATCGGGAAGCAGAATTTTAAATTGCTTCTTCAGACGGCAGAAGCTTTCTTTAGGGCTTCGGTTGCAAAGGCATGCCTCGCGGCCGAAGAGGCGTTCTGGTGTGTTCAGCAGGGCCCATCCCCAGCCGTATTGATTGCCATGTTTGTCGTGGGGATATACGAAGTCTTCAGTGACTACCCGACAGGCCATCTGCAGGCGTGTCACATAGCCGTCGAAGCGCGAACGCATCTTTGCTCCATAGAAGCCGCAGGCAGCACGCAGTTCGCGGGTAATCATGCAGCCGTTCACTTGTAATACCGACAGAATAACACCTTCTACAGAATCGTCGTCGGGCATCGGATGACGATGACGGCGCCAGTTACAGAAATCGGGCCACCACTCCATGGTGACAAAGCCGGCTTTGCCGTCGAAGAACTTACCGTAAGCAAAATGTCCTTCCGTGACGATAGGCCCTTTCCAATCCCACAATGGCCAATCCCAACAGCCGTCGTCCAACAACTTATAACGACATTCAGGAACTATCATTTCGTCGGCTGAAAAGCCAGGAATATTCCCAGCGAGCAGCGGCAGAAAGCCCATCTTCCCGATGGCTTCCATCAGTTCTGGACAGTCGTGAATCTCTTTCTTCATGGTAGGTAATATGGACCGCAAAAATACACAAAAACTCTGAAATGCAAAAAAAAATGTATCTTTGCATCCCGAAAACAAGACTACCATGATAGGACAACCACAAGTATATGAAACATTGGAGCGAATGGGCATTCCATTCGACTACTACGAACATCCTGAGGCGCCGACCATCGAGATTGCCGCCCAGTTCTACCGCGGCGAGGGGACGACGCTCTGCAAGAACCTCTTCTTTCGTAACCATAAAGGCAACCGCCACTACCTCGTCATCATGGACTCGCGTTTTCCCATGGACATCCACGACATGGAACACCGCCTGCATCAAGGAAAGCTTAGTTTCGCCAGCCCCGAACGAATGATGCGCTACCTTGGCGTGAAGCCCGGCAGCGTATCGCTGTTTACACTTGTAAACGATGCCAACCACGAGGTTACGTTATTCGTGGACAGGAATCTTTTAAATGTCGAAAAGGTCAGTTTCCATCCCAACGACAACCGTGCTTCGCTAGTGATAACACGGGCCGATATGTTGAAATTCATCGAACAGATCGGCAACCCTTATGAGATTGTTGATTTGTACGACCCGAATTGTTGATAACGTAGTAAAATCGACGTTTCACGTGAAACATTTATATGTTGCGTTCGCACCGCTGCAAGGGTATACCGACGCGGTCTACCGGAGGGCACATCATGAGTGTGTCGGCGGGGTGGACGAATACTACACACCTTTCGTGCGGATAGAGAGAGGTGAAGTGCGTCGAAAGAGTCTTCGCGATATCGACCCCGAGCGCAATACCGACGTGCCTACGGTGCCGCAGGTGATAGCCAGCGGCGGTGACGAGTTCGCCCGTCTTTGCGACGCATTGCAGCAGCAGGGCTGGCGGCGTATCGACCTCAATATGGGTTGTCCTTTCCCCATGCAGGTGAGGGTCGGGCGCGGCAGCGGACTGCTGCAGCAACTCGACCGTGTGGAGGAGATACAACGCGAGATGCTTCGGCGGCCCGAGGTGGCCTTCTCCGTCAAGATGCGCAGCGGACAGGAGAGTATCGACGAGGGGATGGCAGTGATGCCTATTGTCAACGACATGCCGTTGGTGCATGTCACGCTGCATCCTCGTTTGGGACGGCAGCAATACAAAGGCACCGCCGACCGCGACACCTTCCTGCGTTTCATGGAACACTGCCGGCATCCGATGGTTTACAATGGGGATCTTGTTGATACGTCCTTTCATTCCCTGGAGAACCTTAAAGGTATCATGATAGGACGCGGCTTGTTAGCGCGGCCGTGGATAATGGGCGACAAGGAGCCTCGCGAAGTGCTGAAAAAGATGCATGCCGCCGTCTACCGTCATGCCACCGAGACTCTCTGTGGCGACAGCCAGATGTTGGCGCGTCTGCATGCCTTCTGGGAGTATATCGACATCCCCCATAAGGAGAAGAATGCCCTCCTCAAGGCCACCACCCTGCGCCGCTATGACGAGGTCGTAGTGGCCATATTGCGTTAAACTATCATCAGCAGCAAAAAAGGGAGGTGTTTGTGACAAAAGGGAAATGGTGTAAATAATAAAACTGACAAAATATTTTGTGCACGTGAAATAAAAGTGGTATTTTTGCAGCCGCTATGAAGAAACAAGAATATATTGTTATCGAGCCGCAGGAGTTGCTGACATTCCTGATGGCGCAGATGCCGGAGACTTCGCGCACAAAGGTAAAAGAGCTGCTGGCGCACAATGTCTATGTCGACGGACGGCGCACCTCGCAGTTCAACTTTCCGCTGCAGAAAGGGATGAAAGTCGCTATCGAAAAGGCGTCGTTCCAGGACCGTCTGCGGCCACGCGACCTCGATATCGTCTATGAGGACCAGCACCTGCTGGTGGTCAACAAGCACGAGGGTATCCTCTCCAACAGCAAGCACCCCAACGACAAGACCGTCATCACCGTCCTCAACCAATACCTCGCGGCCAGCCACCAACGCTGCCACGCCCATATCGTCCATCGCCTCGACCGCGACACCAGTGGCCTGATGGTGGTGTCGAAAAGCAAGGAGGTCTCACAGAAGTTTGAGGAGGACTGGAAGGGGATGGTCTTCGACCGCCGTTACATCGCAGTGGCATGGGGCCATATCGAGCCGCCGAAAGGGGAGGTGAAGAGCTGGTTCACCGACGGCGAATTCTGTGTCCTCTCGTCGCCCACCGACAACGGCGGCAAGCTGGCCATCACCCATTACGAGGTAAGACAGACCAGCCGCCGCTACAGCCTCGTGGAGTTGAAGCTCGACACCGGCCGTCGCAACCAGATACGCGTACACCTACGCGACCTGCAGCACCCTGTGGTCCACGACCCCATGTATGGCTACAAGGAGGACCTCTCGCCGGTGAACCGCCTCTGCCTTCATGCCTACCGCCTCTGCTTTAAGCACCCTGTGACTGGCAAGCGCCTGCAATTCGAGACACCGGTGCCCGCCAGCTTCCTGAAGCTGATGGAGATATGATGGCATATAATTTGCAGCAGATATATCAAACAATCAACATTAAACATAAAACTTTATAGTCATGCAATTCAAAGACGACAAACAGACAGGCCGCTACATGGCCTGGGGTGTCCTGGGCGTGTTGGCCCTCATCGTTTTCTTTTCTTCGTTCTACACTATCCGCTCTACTGAACGCGGTGTGCTCAGCACCTTCGGCAAGATGAGTGATGAGGTGATTGACGCCGGCCTTCATCTGAAGATTCCCTTCATCCAGACCATCAAGAAGGTCAACGTGCAGCAGAAGAAATTCGACGGCCACGAGAACAGTTACACGCGTGACGTGCAGACCTCGGAGGTGGACTACACCATCAACTACGACTTAGTGCGCGAGAACGTGAGCAAGCTGATGAAGAACGTAGGCGACGACTACCACAACCGCATCGTGGTGCCCTTCATCCGTTCGGCCATGAAGGAAGCCTTCGGCAACTTCGCCGCCACCGAAATTGTGGAGAACCGTGATGCCGTGCGCCGTGAGATTGAAAACACGTTGCGTCATATTCTCGACAGCAACTATTTCACGAACGTCCAGTTCCAGTTGGTGGACATCGACTTCGATGATGACTTTGAGACCGCCATTAAGGAGAAGCAGGTAGCCGAACAGGCGGCCCTGAAGGCCAAAAATGTCACCATTCAGGTGGAGGAGAAGGCCAAGCAGACCAAGATTGCCGCCGAGGCCGAAGCAGAAGCCATGCGTATCAAGGCCAACGCCCTGGAGCGTAACCCCAAACTGGTCAGTTATGAGGCTGTGCAGAAGTGGGACGGCAAGATGCCGCAGTATATGCTGGGCAACTCGGTTCCCTTCATCGACCTGAAATAAGAAGGTCAGAGAGTTTCTTTCAGCGCCACGAGAGTGCGGCGCAACTCGGTCAGGTTGTTGATGACCTCCTGACGCGGGTCTTCCAAGGGGCGCGTGCGCATTTGCTCACGTGCCCCTTCCAGTGTGTAGCCACACTGGCGGGTGAGGTACTGGATACGGCGCAGCAGGTCGATGTCGTGCTGGGTGTAGGAGCGTACCCCGCGGCTATTTTTCACCGGCTTGAGATTGCTGAATTCGGTCTCCCAGAAGCGTAGCACCGACTGTGGCTCGCCAATCATCTCCGACACCTCTTTGATGCTGTAATATAGTTTTTTGTTTTCCATAATTCTAGGTTTTTTCTAGGCAGGCCTATGGTTTAATAGGAATAGTACCCGTTGTTTTCCTGGTAATTCTGGCGTTTTTCGTATTTCACGTCGCGCAGGGCGTCGGCCTTGATGTTGATTTGGAAGAACCAGCTGCGGTAGTAGCCGAAAGGCACCCAGCTGAAACGCATCTCCCAACAATGCAGGTCGCGGTAGATGTCGACAGTGGTATAGCTCCAGCCCTTGTTGGAGATATCATAGCCGGTAGCCACGGCGATGCGCCAGTTCTGCGTGAGGGTTACATTGCCCGAGAGGGTGATGCTCTGGATGGTCTCGCTTTTGAGGTTCATCTCGCGGGCCACATAGCGATCCACATGGTTGTAAGTATAGCTGAGACTGACGTTCCAAGGCACGCTGAAGTCGACGTATCCACCGAGGAAGAGCGAGGTGTTGTAGTTATAGGGGGTCTGGATGAGGGTACGGGTGGCTTGTCCTTTGCTTTTGGCGTTTTTGTCACCCTTGAAGGTGTTGTTGTTGAAACTATAGGCTATCTGGGCGCTCCAAGTGCTGTTCTCCATACGGAAAAGACGGTGTTCCTCGTTGATGAGAAGCTTATTGTGCATCAAGCCGAGGGTGTCGATGACGTAGGGGCAGAAGGAGCCGCTGTAGTTGAGGGTAAGGGCGCGGAAAAGGGTGGTTCGGCCGGTGACGGAGAGGTTGGAGAGACGTAAAGAGTCTTTGGCCAAATCGTAGCCCATGGCCAAGTTGAGGCTCTCGATAAGGGTTACTTTCTTCATCTCGGCGGTGGTGTCGAAGGGGTTCTGCACCTTTATTTCGAGGTTGTTGCCAATGCTGGCCCGCAGATTTCCGCTGCGTCCGTCGGGCGGACCGCCGTAGAGGCTCTGCTGGAAGATAGAGTAGCGGTGTACATAGCCATTGGTGTCGGTATACTGTTTCCACCAGCCGAAACGCTCGTCGCCGAAGTCGGGGTGATAGGTGAAGCTGAGGCTGGGGTTGATGACATGGCGGAGTGCTTTGAGAGGGCCCACCTTGAATTGGAACATGCCGTAGATGCGGGTAGAGAGTGAAGAAGTGATACCGAAGTCGCGGTTGGGACGGAATCCCCACACCGTATCAATGGTGACTATGCCGGTCTGCTCGTCGTAGTTCTGGCGGATGGTGCTCCAATGCCATCGTTCGTTGAAAGTTACCGAGTTAGTCCAGTTGAAGAATTTGAGAACCTTGACGGTGCTGGTAATCGGGATATAGTGATGTACGCCGTATTGCAAGCGGTTGAGTGTCTCGGTCTTGAAAATATCAGTGTCTACGGCGGTGAGGTTGTTCTCCGCGTTCATCACATAAGAGAGCGAGATATTTTCGTACCAGCGGTAGGCGCCGGCGGGATTGCGGCGACGCAGCGGATATATGGTGATGGACGAGAGGGAGATGCTGGGCAACTTGATGTTCATCACGCCAGTCTGGGCGTTGTACGACTCGCGAGCCGCCGCGGAGAGGTTAAGGTAGGAACCCAGCTTGGTGTTGTAGCTGATGGAAGAGGTGGTGGTGGAGTTGAAGTAGTCGTTGCGGTTGGTGGTGTTTTTGCTATAGTTGCGACTCTGCAGGTTCACGTTGGCCGAGAAGCGGGAGTAGGGGTTGGCTTTGGCGTCCTGCTCATGTCGCCAGGTGAACTTGAAGTCGTTAAACGAGTTGAAGGTGTTGCTGTCTCCTCGTATGCCCTCGAAGGTCTGCCCATAGCGCATATCCACAGCCCCTTTGTACTTGTAGCGCACATAGTAGTTGCTTCTGCCTTCAAGGGCCCAGCTAAGGTTAGTGTATATCTCGCCGAGGAGTGCAAGGTCGAGATTGTCACCCAGAGCGAAGTAATAGCCGCCGTCCTTGAGATAGTAGCCCCGGTAGTTCATCCAGCCGTAGGAGGGTATCAAAATGCCGCTCTGACGGGTTTTGTTGAGCGGGAAAAAGGCGAAGGGGAGCGCGATGGGGGTGGGGGCGTCTTCGATGGTGAGCCAGGCGGGTCCGGTCACAATCTTGTCGCCGGTGATAAGTTTGCTCTTTGTGAAGTTAATGGCGAAATGGGGATGGGCATAGTTACAGGTGGTATAGCTGCCGCCGCTGAGGTACATTATGCTGTCATTGAGTTTTTTCACTTTCTCACCATGCAAGAATCCATCGCCTTCCTGGGTGATGACGCCTTGGATGATGCCTTTCTGTGTGTTGTAATTGAAGGTGATGGTGTCGGCATGGTATTCTGCCTCGTCTTGCTTGAAGAAGGGGCGTCCCACTATGTGGTTGGCAGTGTCGAGGGTGCCGTGAGCGTGGAGGGTCTGTTGCTCAAAGTCTACCTCCACCTGGTCAGCCTTAAGGAGCATCTTGTCGTAGTCGATGCTGCCGTCGGAATAGAGGAATGCACGACGGGTATCAAGATTGAAGGCCACCGAGTCGCGGGCGCTGTACTTGATGACCTTTTTGATGGCGTTGGGTGAGATGTGGGCCAGGGTGTCGATATCGGCTTGGGCCCCGAGGGAGTTGAAAAACAGAAATTGGAAATTGAAAATTAAGCCTACGCAAAACGCAAGCTTCATAAGGTTGTATATGGCTTTTTTAATTCCCAATTCTCAATTCTCAATTCTCAATTAAAAAAAGTTTTGTACTTTTGCAATTTCAATTGATTTGGGTATGAAACGTATAATCGCTATATTTATTGTGTTATTGGTTGCCGCGGTTCCTGTTTTTTCGCAAAAAAACACCTACCAAGTACATACCTTGGTCATCGATCCGGGTCATGGTGGGGCCAAACCCGGAGCCCAAGGTAAGCATGTCCAGGAGAAAGAGCTTACTCTCTCGGTGGCCAAGAAATTCGGCAAACTGGTGGAAGACAACTACCCCGACGTAAAGGTCATCTATACCCGGACCACCGATGTGGATATCTCGCTGGCCGAGCGGGCCAAGATAGCCAACCGAAACAAGGCCGACCTCTTCATCAGCATCCATGCCAACTCTCACCCTACCAGCACCCCCACGGGTGTGGAAACTTTTGTGATGGGCCTCTCCGAGAGTCGCGCCAACCTCGAGGTGGCCAAGAAGGAGAACGCCGACATATTGCTTGAAGCCGACTATAAGAACAACGCCGACTATAGCGGGTTCGACCCCAATGCCCCCGAAACCTATGTGATGCTTACCATGTTCCAGAATGCTTACATCGACAAGAGTCTCAACCTAGCACAAGCCATCCAGAACCAATATAAGCAGAACATCAAGACCATAAATCGTGGCGTGAAGCAAGCAGAGCTCTACGTGCTTTACAAGACCACCTGCCCCTCGGTACTTACCGAGATCGGTTTTATCAGCAATCCCACCGAAGAGGCCTTCATGATGAGCGACGAGGGACAAGCCAAGATTGCGGTGAGTCTTTTTAATGCCTTTATGACCTACAAATGCACCGAGGAGGGTATTAGCCGTATCGCCAATCCCGTTATCAATATCAAAGGCTGGAAGGCAGAACCTAAGCCCGCTGCTCCGGTGGTAAAGGAAGAGCCTGTGGTAAAAGAGGAACCTGTGATAAAGGAAGAATCCGTGGTGAAGGAGGAGCCTGTGGTGAAAGAAGAACCTGTAGTGGAGAAGGTAGACATTCCGGATAATCCGGTGGCTCCGGAACCTCCGGTAACTCCGGTGACTCCAGAAATAAAAAAAGCTCCGGAGGTTCCTGCGGCCCCGGTGACCCCCCCAGCTCCGGTAGTACAAGAAACACCGAAAGCCCCGGTAGCCCCTGCGCCTAAAGCAAACACCCTCACGGCACCTGTTAACAGTGCCAACGCAGATGCTGCCTCCTACTACACTGTGCAGTTCCTCGTGCATACCGTATCTCTCTCTGCCGGCGCTCCCGAGCTGTCGGGTATCACCGACTTCCACACCAATCGCCGCGGAACCAACTACGTCTATTGCACCGGTCGTTTCCGCAGCCGTCAAGAGGCGCTGCAATACTGTGAGCAGGTGAAGAAAGCCACCTCATTCAAAGACGCATGGGTGACCCAGTACAAGGCACCTGTGACTCCTACAACCCAGCAAGCCGGCAACGCAGTTACTCAGCAACCTAGCACCCCAGTCACCAAATCTCCCGTCACCTATCGTGTGCAATTCTGCACCGCACTGCGCGAGATGAAAGCTGGCGATCCCGACCTGCAGGGTATCAGCGATATTCATACTTCCCGGTCGGGTAAATACTACATGTATACCGCCGGCGACTACGGTACGCTAAAGGAAGCCCAACAGCGCTGTAAAAAAATCAAATCCTCCACCACGTTCCGCGATGCCTTTGTCGTCGCCATTTACAAAGGAGAACGCATCACGCTTGAGCGGGCGGCCCAAATCGAAAAACAAGCACAATGATAGAAATTCACGATATTTCCAAACTCTATGGCGAACAGCGTGCTGTAGATCATGTCAGTTTCTCTGTTCAGCAGGGCGAAATAGTGGGTCTGCTGGGCCCCAACGGAGCCGGCAAGTCGACCCTCATGAAGATACTCACCTGCTTCATCCCGCCTACCGAGGGAGAAGCCACCATCTGTGGACATAGCATTTTCGACGACACCCTCGAAGTGCGCCGTTGTATAGGCTACCTCCCCGAGCATAACCCCCTTTATCTCGACATGTATGTTCGCGAATATCTGCGTTTTGCTGCCGGCCTGTGTGGTGTAAAAAAAGTAGACCAACGGGTGGACGAGATGATTGAACTCACCGGGCTTACCCCCGAAGCCAACAAGCGCATCGGTCAACTCTCCAAGGGCTACCGCCAGCGTGTAGGTCTCGCCCAGGCCCTCATCCACGACCCGCAGGTGCTTATCCTTGACGAGCCCACCACAGGCCTCGACCCCAATCAGCTAGAGTTTATCCGCGACGTCATTCGCCGCAGTGGAAAGAACAAAGCCGTGTTGCTCTCCACCCATATCATGCAGGAGGTCGAAGCCATGTGCTCCCGGGCCGTCATCATCAATCACGGCCGCATCGTTGCCGACGAGAGTATGGACGGCCTCAATGCCAAGAAACTTACAGAACAGTTCCACAAATTAACAGAATAGCCTAGAAAATATGACAAGAACCGAACTTATAGCTCTCATCAGAGAAAGAAAGTCTTTCCTCTGCGTCGGTCTTGACACCGACCCCGCTAAGATGCCCGAGCATCTGCGCGACGAGAAAGACGGCGTCTTCCAGTTCAACCGCGCCATCATCGACGCAACCATCGACCACTGTGTGGCCTACAAGCCCAACCTGGCCTTCTACGAGGCCCTTGGTATCGAAGGATTGCGTCAGTTGAAACTCACCATGGATTATATCCATCAGCTCAAGAAGCCTGTCTTTACCATCGCCGACGCTAAGCGTGGCGACATCGGCAACACTAGCGAGCGCTATGCAAAGGCCTTCCTCGACCCTAAGGGAGACTTCAACTTCGACTCTATGACTATTGCTCCCTATATGGGTGCCGACAGCGTCACCCCCTTCACCGTCTACGACGGCAAATGGGTTATCTTGCTGGCCCTCACCTCCAATAAAGGAGCCTTCGACTTCCAACTCACCGAAGACAAAGAAGGCACGCCCCTCTATCAGCGTGTCCTCGAGACCTCCAAGCAGTGGGGCAACGAAGAGAACATGATGTATGTCGTGGGTGCAACCAAGGCCGAAATGCTCACCGACGTGCGCCGTATCGTCCCCAACAGCTTCCTGCTGGTTCCTGGCGTAGGTGCTCAGGGCGGAAGCCTTGAAGAGGTATGCAAGTATGGTCTTACGAAGGATTGTGGCCTCCTGGTCAATTCCTCGCGAGGCATCATCTATGCCTCCAATGGTACCGACTTCGCCGAAGCCGCTGCCCGTGAAGCCCAGAAACTGCAACAACAAATGGCCGCCGTATTATGAGCCGTCGTACTCTCTTTCATGTCCTGCTGGTCCTCACTATGGTGTGGGCAAGCCTGAGTGCCCTCTCGAACCTGTTGATGGCGTTGATGATGCCCGCCTTCCAAAGCTTCTATGAGCAGAACGCCACGTTGTTCCCCGAAGAGTATACCATCATGATGCAACGCCTCTTTGAGGTGCCCCGCGGCTATTATGCCGGCGCCACGCCGCTCTATGTCCTTGAGATACTAGGCGCCATCTATATGTGGCGTCTCCGCTGGCCAGGATTCCACTGTTATACCCTCGCACGCCTCCTGTTGCTCCTTCTTCCTGTCCTTTTCCTCGGTACAGGCTATATTATCTTTGGCGACATCATGATGGCGTTGCTTTTCATCGCTATCTATTACCTGCTTATGCGTCGCCTTATCGACGAGCAACCCGAGCCGCCACAAGACAATCCATCAGAGGAACAATAAATAGAAGAGCCCCTGCAACTGCAGGGGCTCTTCTATTTTATCTCACTATCAGCTTCCTCACAGTTCCGCTGCCGTCCAAGCGTACAAAGTAAACTCCGCGCGGCAAGCCAGAGACATCAAGGGTGCCTGATTGCTTGATTTTTTGGGTGAGTACCGTGCGACCCTGCATGTCAAGAACTTCAAGCAATTCTTCATTCTTCATTCTTAATTCTTCATTCAGCTCGATGGTGACCACCTCATGTGCAGGGTTGGGATAGAGGCGGAAGTCTGTGTCTGCAACCTCACCAATACCCTCCGAGGCGGCAAAGTAGGCAGTGAGGGTGATGTCACTTTCCATCCTGACTCTACGGACGGCATCAGTGACGCTGTCGCTCCACATGACGAAGTGGTAGCCAGATTTAGGTGTGGCGGTAGCGGTGACTGTCGTACCGGCTCCATAAGTGCCGCTACCGGCAACGGTGCCCATCACCGTGTCGGCACTCTGCAGGGTGAGTGTGTAGCGCATGGTGTCGTAGGTGCAGTTCACTATCATGCTGTCCATGTATACTTTGCCATGCTCGTAGGGGGCTATGGGACCTGAGTGGTGGAAGGCGACGCTGACGGTCTGCCCGGCGTATGCCGTGAGGTCGATGGTATGGCTCTCCCACGGTCCCGTAAGGTTGTATCCCTTGGTCTCGGTATAGATGGTGTCGGTGTAGTTGTCCGGCGAATTGCGGTCGGTGGTGGAGAGCAGCAGTTGGTAGGAGGTGTACTCGCAGTAGCTGTTGAACCGGAGGGTGATGCGGGGCACCAACGAGTCTATGACTCCAGGTAGTGCCATGCTGGGCGACACCAGCCAGTCATCCAGTGTCACCACCGGCGTAGCACTTGTGTTGGGGTTCCACTCGTTACTCATCATGGCAGGACGTTGATCGTGGTAAAAGTCGGGGAATCGGCACCAACGTCCGTGGGTGGTGCTGGTGGTGGCCGGCTCGGGGTCAAACTGCCATATCTTCCAGCAGTAGAGGCTATCGTCCGAAGCCGCAGGGACAGACACATAGGGGAAGCCAGTAATCACCGGACAGTCGCGTATCAGAACGATCTGACTGGCCATGTCGCTGCCGTAGATATTGGTGGCTACGACACTGACAGTATCTATTCCACTTGCTAAATACATGATAGTGCAATTTCCGGAGCCTCCGGTAGTCCACGTCGAATTCATCAGCGAGCTGTGCCAAGTATAGTAAAGGCCCGTTGTGTCGCCTTGGAACTGGGTGGTGAAAATGGCGGGGTCGCAGAGATAGTAGGTTTCGTCGACGTTCAGGCTCACTGATGGCAGCAGGTAGTCGGGCCACACTACCGCGACGATACCCGTGGCTGTGTCTGGGCCTTGTGCCGTAGTGGCGACAACGGTGAGGGTGTCTGTACCGGCAGTAGTATAGCTGATTTGCATAGTGGCGCCCGTGGTGGTCTGACCCGTCAGCGAGCTATGCCAGACGAAGGTCGCACCTGTGGCGTCGCCGCGGATGATTTCCGCCAAGTAGGTTACTGTGTCGTAGACCGTGGCCTGCGAAGGACCATAGATTGCCATCTGCGACGAACCTCCTATCTGGTGGGTGTTGTAAATCTCGATGTTGTCGATAGCAACATAGTTCTGCCAACTTCCGCTTGCCCATCGCAGCGCCAATCGGGTAGCCGTAACGGGAAGGGCAGACAGGTCGACGGTATCGCGGTGGTAGGCACCATACCGTCTCGGGAGATACAGCAGGTGGGTATATACACCGCTAATGTCGTAGTATCCCAACGAGAGGATGCCGTCATATGCGTTATCCCACCTATGGTCAAATGCTATCGCCAACTGGTTCAGAGTATCGAGAAACTCAGGCAGACGAACTTCGGACTGACCGGCCCAGGCGTTTGCGGTTCCAGCCATCATACAGAGGGCGTGGTCGGTGATGATGAACGGCTCTGGATTGCTGGAGGTCACTACATGCGGTGCAATGGCGGAAGCGCCACTCCAGGTGCGTTCCCAGCACATAGGCAGGGAACCGATGGTGGTGTAGCCGGTGGCGGCGACATCCTCGAAGTCCTCAATGTAGGGCACACGGCGCCTGTGGCAGTCGCTGACGGTAATAGTGGCATTAGCCGTACTACTGCCATAGGCATTGGTAGCTGTCACCGTCAGGTGCTCAACACCCCGGACAGTGTAAACTGCTGTGAAGTAGGGTAGGGTGGTAACGATGGTGGAGTCGAAGTAGGTGCTGTGCCAGGTGTAGGTAAGACCAGTGGTGTCGCCATTCGTTAGTTGGGCGGTATAGACGACGGTATCGTAAATATCGACGGTGCTCGGAGCGTCCAGGGTAATCCGGGGCAACATTCCGGCGGTGACATCAGTGAAGACCTCGATATTGTCGACCACGACAGCGTAATAGGAGGAGGTGTAATTCCAGCGCAGCGCCATGTGCGCGTTCCAGACACTGACGGTGTCGAAACGGACTGTGTCGCGGAGATAGCTGCCGTTATGACCCACTAGGTTCTTTACGGGGACGAAGTCTCCGCTATTGTTGAAATAACCTACAGAGAGGGTACCCATGGATGCGTTCTCGTAACGATAATCTAGTGCCAACGTAAGATTTTGCAGGCTATCGACAAAACCCGGAAGCATGACGTATGCGTTCCCGACGCAACCGTTGGAGCTGCCGGCTACCATTAGGAGTGCTTTGTCGGGGATGTTGCTAATCCAAGTATAGCCACCGTTGGCGATGACATGCGGAGCCACATTGTCGCTACCGCCCCAGATACTGGTCCAGCAGTCGGCCAGGTATCCTTGCACATTCCAAGCTGTGTCGGCCACGCTTTCGAATGTCTCGACGTAGGGGACCGTTTTCGGGCTGCAGTCTATCACAGAAACTGTCGCCACAGCGGTGTCGACGCCATAGCGGTTGTTTACGACCACCATAATGGTGTCAATACCCGCCACGGTGTAAATCAGGTCGATGGTCGGAAGCGGTCCGACGAGGGTGGTGTCCAACAGCGACGAATGCCATCTGAATACTAGTCCGTTGTGAGAGCAGTCGTTGATAAGGGCAGTATAGGTGATTGTATCCGAAATATTTGCGTTGCTAGGGTGCGACAGGGTGACCTGCGGCAAAGGATGCGACAGCACCTCGACTATCGCCACGGCAGAGCTGGTTCCATAAATGTTGGTGACAGTGACGGTGACAGTATCTATTCCGTCAACGTAATAAACGATATTACAATTTTCAGCACCTCCAGAAGTCCATGTCGAATCCAGCAGCGTGCTGTGCCAGCTAAAGGTCAGTCCGGTGCTGATGCAGTTGCCCGTAGTGGCGGTAAACACGTTGGTGTCGCCCACATAGGCTGCGGTATGCTGTATACCGGCGAGGGGCACCGAATCGTAGTCGATGCGGAGGCTGTCGATCATAAGGCCCTGCTGATACAGTCCGTTGACGCTATGTACGAAGGCCAGTTGTATCTGCTGTCCGGCATAGGCACCGAGCGGCACACGTAGATTCTCCCATGTGAAGGGGAACCAACGGTTGTAGAGGATTGTGTCGGTGAAGTTCTCCTTGCCTTCAGCGCCTGTGGTAGAAACCAGGATAGAAAGGAATGCATTGCCCGGGTCGTTGGGATAGCCGCATGTCAGCATGTTCAGGTTCAGGCCGTCGGCATTGGCGGGAATCGCTATCTTGGGGCTAATCAGCCACGAGTCGTCATCTTTCACATGCATCACTATTATGCGCTCGTAAGGATTTCTCCAGGGGTCGTGATCTATCCCCCAACCACCTCGACTGTTCTCTCCGGTATAAAAATACCAGGTGCGCCAGCAGGTGAGTAGGCTTTCGGATTCAAAGGGTTCGGCAAAAGGTACCGGCAGTGCCATGGGGCAGTAGTGCGCATGTACGATGACATAGGCGGCGTCGACACCATAGGCGTTGGTGGCAATGACGCTGACAGTATCTTTTCCGGCCGCAGAATATATGATATTACAACTATCGGAGTCTCCGGAATATCCGGTAGTCCATGTCGAATCCAGCAGCGTGCTGTGCCATATATATATCAGTCCGCTAGTGCGACCCTCCAAGAGGGAGACCGTGAAGGTGGCCGTGTCGCCATCGTAATAATCGCTGCTGTTGGCTGTCATGCTGATGGCCGGTATGGCGGCGCAGCGCACCTCCACATCGTCAATGGCCAGCTGACGCGTACTTCCGGAATGGGCCGTCTCGTTGCGGAAAGCCACATAGATGGTCTGTCCCGCATAGGCAGTCAGGCTGGCCGAGCGGTCGGCAAGATTGGTGTTATAGGTTCCCGCCTGAGGCAGGGCTGTGGTGTCATGGTAGAGCAGCGTGTAGGCTGTGGTGTCGGTGCGGTCGTTGCCAGTACTCACCAACACACTGTAGCGGTAGTCGGCTTGTCCTACACGGGCGGCCGCCTTCCAGAAGAGGGTAGGCAGCAAGGCGGTATCGGCGGGCAGGGTGACAGCCTTCGACATCACCCAGCGGTAGGTACCTTCGGGCGTGCAGGACGAGGCGATAACTCTGTTGTAGTTGCCAGAATTGCCCGTAAAACTCCAGTTACTGCCTTGGGGCACGTACCAGCAATAGATTCCGTCGTTGAAGGTCTCCTTCCACGGCAGGGTGGTGGCAGGGGTGCAGTCTATCACATGGAGCGCCCAGCGGATGGTGTTGGTACCATAGGCGTTGATGGCCACAGCGGTCAGGGTGTCGTTGCCGCCGCCGGCGTAACTCACCCACATGCTGTCACCCATGGTGTTGGTGATGATGGTGCCGCCCAGTTGGGAACTCCAGAGGTAGTGCAGATTCTCTTCTGCACCATGGCGCAGGTGGGCGGTGAAGAGGGTAGACGAGTCGGTGATGGTCTCGTTCGAGCCTGTGACATAGGCCACCGGCAGCGTGTCGTAGTCCACACGCACACAGTTGACGGCGGGCGAGTTGCTGGTTCCGAAAATACCCACGCGGATGGTCTGTCCGGCGTAGGCCGAGAGGTCGAAGATTTGCCAAGCCATGTTGCTGATGTTCGCGCCGGGGTGCAGTGTGTCGGTATAGTCGGCCGGTGTGAGGCTGGCAGTGGGACTGATTCGTACCATAGGTACCCTGTAGCTTTGTACCCACAGCCGCAGATGTTCCATACCCTCGGCGGGGATGCTGATGGCTGGCGAGAGCATATACTTGCTATTATTGTTGCCGCCCGTCATCAGTTGCGTATAGGAATTATATCCTCCGTTCTCGTCGTAATAGCGGGTGGAACTTCCTTTGGTTTGGTGCTGCCAACCGTTGATGGTCCAGCATACGTTGTAAGATGCCGTGTCGTAGCCGTCGAAGTCCTCGCGCCATGGCAGGGTAGTCGCGGTACCGCATTCATGTACACGTACCATAGTTGTTTGCGTCATGCTGCCGTAAGCATTGCTGGCGGTGACGGTCAAGGTGTCCCAACCCGCCTCGGTATAGAGCAGGGGCAGGGTGTCGATATCCACAAAGTCGCCGAGCATGGTGCTATGCCAGGTGCGGCTTATCGGGGTTTGCCCCTGCGTCAGAGTGAGTATGGCTGCTGTCGAAGATCCCACTGTTGTCAGTTTGGGAGCCGATAGCGATCCCATCGGAGTATATTGCGAATAGATGCCTATTTGTGAGAGTGTGGCACGGTAGGACTCACCGCCACAACACAATCTGGCCTCAAAGGCAATGCGTATCGTCTGGCCAATGTAGGCTGCAAGGTTCACACTGTGTAGCGTGAGTGCGGTGCCCATGTCGGCCGTGTAGATGGTGTCGCGTGTGTTATCTTCTTTCAATACCATTACCCTAAGGTTTGGATACATGACGTTACGCTGATCTTTCCACCAGAGACGCAGACCCGTACTGTCGCAGTTGAGTCGTATGTACGGCGTGGTGAGGGTGATATAACCCGTCGTTGAACCACTACCGTTTAATACTCCCCAGACATCCTGTCCATTGACTGATGTCCAGTGGCCGTTTCCGCTCTGTTGCCAGCAGCTGAAATTACTGGAGAAGTTGGCCTTCCACGGGAAGGCGCTGATAGTGTCGCACGTCTGTGCCTGTGCCTGATAGCCCATCAGGCCCATCAGGATGCTTAGCGAAAGCATCCGCCAAAATAGTAAGTTTTTTCTCATTAGTGTTAATTTGTAGTGTAAATAATTTAAGCCTTACATATAATAACCCCAAAAACACTATTTCGTTGTTACCCCCCTCTGCTTTTTAACATAATTTAAAAATAATAGGCCCTGTAGGGGCAAAAAAAACCGTGGGTGAAAACCCACGGCTAAAGAGTAATGTCCACAAAGGGAACTTTAGGAGTTGTATAGTTTTATCTCCTTATCTCCTGACTTCTTATCTTCTTAAAGAAGTTTCTTCTTCAGGTTCAGGATCATGTCATCCGTCATCTTCTCGAGGTCGTACTGGGGATTCCAACCCCACTCGTTGCGGGCGCAGCTGTCGTCCATCTTGTCGGGCCAGCTGTCGGCGATGGCCTGCTTGATGGGCTCGGGCTCATAGACCATCTCGAACTGCGGGTAGCGCTTCTTGATGGTGTTGTAGATAATCTCGGGGTCGAAGCTCATGGCGGTGACGTTGAAGCTGTTGCGGTGCACCAGCTTGGTGGGGTCGGCCTCCATGATGTCGATCATGGCCTTCTGTGCGTCGGGCATATACATCATGTCCATGTAGGTGCCTTTCTTGAGCGGGCAGACGAACTTCTCGCCCTTGACGGCAGCGTAGTAGATCTCGACGGCGTAGTCGGTGGTGCCGCCGCCGGGGAGGGTCTGGTAGCTGATGAGGCCGGGGAAGCGCACCGAGCGGGTGTCGACACCGAAGCGGGTGAAGTAGTAGTCGCTCAGCAGCTCGCCGGTCACCTTGGTCACACCGTAGATGGTGTTGGGGCGCTGGATGGTGTCCTGCGGGGTGTTGTCGTGCGGCGTGCGAGGGCCGAAGGCGCCGATGCTCGAGGGGGTGAAGACGGCGCAGCCGAAGAGGCGGGCCACTTCGAGGCAGTTCACCAGCGAACCGATGCCGACGTTCCAACCCAGCATGGGGTTCAGTTCGGCGGTGGCGCTAAGGATGGCCGCCAGGTTGTAGATGGTGTCGATGTTGTACTGCTTCACGGCGGTGGCAATCTGCATAATCTGGGTCGAGTCGATACGCTCCACGGGGCCGCGCTCGTAGGGGTCGCCCTTCAGCGGACGCAGGTCGCTGCACACCACGTTGTTGTCACCATAGATGTCTCTCAAATTACGTGTCAGCTCAGAGCCAATCTGGCCGCCGGCACCGACGATAAGTATCTTTTTCATCGTTATCTATATTTTGTGTAATCTATATATTTTTCAATATATCAATTCGTTGCAGGGTATTCTGCCTTGCAGTGACGCGAACAAAAATACTAAATAAAATTTAATTCCACCAAAAATATAAGTGGTCAGCAGTTAGCTTTTTCACCTAGTTGCTTTCAGGCCCATCACCAGCTCCAGCGTGTTGCAGATGTGGCTGTTGGTCTGAGAGATCTCGCCGCTGCCGTCGACGGTGACTAGCAATCCCGACACGCGGTAGTAGTCCAGCACGGGGGTGGTCTGCTGGTCGTAGAGGTCTATGCGGTGGCGGATCACCTCCTCGGTGTCGTCGGCGCGGCCGCTGATGGCAGCGCGCTCATGGATGCGTCGCACCAACTCCTCGCGTGGCACGTCGATGGCCACCACACAGTCGATCTTGCGTTTCAGACGGCTGAAGAGGAACTCCAGCGTCTGGGCCTGCGACACGGTGCGGGGGAAGCCGTCGATGATGCAGCCCTCAGGACGGTGGGGCTTGCCGTTGCGTTCCACATCCCAGGGGTCGAGGGCGGCGTCGGGGTCGGGCAGGATGGAGCGTTGCTCCAGGGCACGGCCGAGGAGCGCCACCACGATGTCGTCGCCCACCAGGTCGCCGCGGTTCATGATGGCCTTGGCCCGCAGGCCCACGGGGGTCTGCAGTGCCACTTCCTGCCGCAGCAGGTCACCGGTGGAGATATGCAGGAAGTCGTACTTCTCTGCCAACAACTGCGCCTGGGTTCCCTTGCCGGCACCCGGTGCCCCAAAGATAACGATATTGATCATGATGCAATAGTTTTTCGAGTGCAAAGTTACATAAAATTCCTGACATACAAATAGACTTATGAAAAATAGTCTGCCGCCCTGAAAGGATAATATTCTATGTCCCATAGAGTAGAGCGCCTGCCAACTTCGGTCTGGGGCCGACGGGTCTACAGTCGTTTAACCTTTGTTCTTCGGTTGTTCTTCGGTTTAAACCGAAGAACAACCGAAGAACAGCAGTCGAAAAAACGGTGTTTGGTCGGCCTCATTTGGAGGGGAGGGCATAGTGGGGCGATGATGGTGAATAATTGTGCTATAAACTCCAGATTGTCAGTGGTGTAAAGAGGGGGGGGGAATAGTATTTCTGCTCCTAATCACACCCAGATGAATGACACCATCCAAAAAAGAGTGCGCC